>Ga0209599_10000448_pt1 | contig 27024 bp, 28 predicted proteins | sample Shrwel_input2_FT_FD_187534 | JGI IMG/M metagenome (GOLD analysis project Ga0209599, IMG submission 187534) | Subsurface microbial communities from deep shales in Ohio, USA - Utica-3 well 1 S input2 FT (SPAdes) (version 2) ...
GCTCGAGGTCGTGGTCGGGATCAGTCATGGGTGCGGGCGGTGATGTTTCGGCGCAGGGCCTCCATGGCATAGCGCCACCGCGAAGCCGCGGTGTTCGGAGAAATCGAAAGTTGTCCGCCAATCTCGTCAAAGGTCAGGTCGCCCCAGACCTTGAGTACGACGACCTCGCGTTGCTCGGCGGGCAGCAGCTTCAGCGAATCGGCGAGCGCGGCGAGGCGCGGATCGGCCTCGGGCTCGAACCAGCCCACGGTGTCCATGTCCTCGCCGACTACCTTCTCGCGCAAGGCCCGACGATCGGAACGTCGGAGGAGATCCAACGCGGAGCGCCGGATCGAGGTCACGACCAGGGCGTTGGGATTGCCGGGCAGGTGACGTTGATGTTTCCAAAAGCGCACAAATGCCTCCTGCAGGACGTCGTCCGCATCGGCCTCGCTCCGGGTCCACTGGCGCGCGATGAGCCGGAGCCGGGCGCCGTTTTCAGCGAACCAGGCCCGCCAGTCCTGTGCGGAATGGGCGTCGTGCATGCTTGTCACAAAGAAAGCGGACCGAAGGGCGGTTTTTGTCTCCCGATATCACGACTTTAGGGGGGCGACCTAAAGCGTCAAAGCAGTTGCGATTCCCCGCCGCCCCGCCTAATTCCCGGTCAGATGCCCACTCCGCCCGTCCAGCCGCCTGCGAACGGTTTTTTCCGTTCCCTGATCCGCTGGTTCGACGCGGACTATATCCCCGAAGGAATCGAGGCGCTGCAAAATACCCCGAAAAAGGTCGATTGGGCCCGCTCCATTCCCTTCATCATCCTGCATCTGGCCTGTTTTGCCGTCATCTGGGTCGGCGCCAGCCCGATCGCCGTGGGGACGGCGGTCGGCCTCTACTTCTTTCGGATGTTCGCGATCACGGGTTTCCTACACCGCTACTTCTCGCACAAGACCTACTCCACGTCCCGCGCCTTCCAGTTCGTGATGGCCGTCTGGACCGCTCTCGCCGTCCAGCGGGGCGCCCTCTGGTGGGCCTGCACGCACCGCCACCACCACAAGCACTCCGACGAAGAAGACGACAAACACTCTCCCGTGGTCGACGGTTTCTGGTGGTCGCACATCGGCTGGATCACCGCGAAGAAGAACTTCCCGACCGACTATTCGAAGATCTCCGATCTGGCGAAATACCCCGAGCTCGTGTTCCTGAACCGTTTCGACATCCTCATCCCGCTCCTCGCCGCGGGCGTGACCTACGGTGCCGGCGCCTGGCTGGGCGCCCACGGCTACGACACCAACGGGCCCCAATTGCTGGTCTGGGGCATCATCTCGACCGTCGTGCTCTTCCACGGCACCGGCTGCATCAACTCCCTCGCCCACGTCTTCGGGACCAAACGTTTCAAGAGCACCGGCGACGAGTCCCGCAACTCGCTCATCCTCACGCTCATCACCCTCGGCGAAGGCTGGCATAACAACCACCACCGCTACCAGGCCACGACGAAGCAGGGGTTCTACTGGTGGGAATTCGATCCGACTTACTATGGCCTGAAGGTGATGTCGTGGATGGGCCTGATCTGGGGGCTGAAAGGCGTGCCCGACTCGGTCTACGAAGAGGCCGAGCGAACCAAGGCCGAGGACGGTTCGCAGCGTGCGTGAACGGATCGCGATCGTCGGCTCCGGCGTAAGCGGCCTCGGCTGCCTGCGCTTCCTGCGCGCCCACCACGACGTGACGGTCTTCGACCGCGACCAGCGCCCGGGAGGACACGCTCACACGATCGACGTCTCCGAACCCGGCACGGGCCGCGCCCTGCCGATGGACACGGGCTTCATGGTCTTCAACGAGGTGACGTATCCGCACCTCTGCCGTCTGTTCAAGGAGCTGGGCGTAAAGCCGAAGAAGACCTCGATGTCTTTCGCGGTCCGCCACGACCCGACCGGGCTGGAATGGTGCGGCACCTCGCTCAACCACCTCTTCGCCCAGCGACGCAACCTCTTCAGCCTGCGCTTCTGGAAACTGCTCCTGCAGATCAATAAGTTCAACAAGCTGGCGAAGACCGAATGGCGCTCCACCGAGGCCGAGACGACTTCGCTGCGTGACTGGTGCGCCCAAAAAGGATTGGGCCAGGACTTCCTTGACCTCTACCTGATCCCGATGTCCGCCGCGGTCTGGTCGACCCCGGCGGAGAAGATGCTCGGCTTCCCGGCCGCGGCGCTGATGCGCTTCTTCCATAACCACGGCTTCCTCGGGCTCGACACGCAGCACCAGTGGCTGACCCTCGAAGGCGGCTCCCGGACCTACGTCGAGGCCCTGCTCAAAGCGCACCCGGCCGACTTCCGCTTCGGCCAAGGCGTGACCGGCGTCCGCCGCGACGGCGCACAGGTCATCGTGACGACCGCCGCCGGCGAAGAACGCTTCGACCGCGTGATCATGGCTTCGCACGCCGACACCACGCTCCGCCTGCTGACCGACGCCGACGCCGAGGAACGCCGCCTGCTCGGCGCCTTCGCCTACAATCAGAACGACGCCATCGTGCACACCGACATGGCGCCCCTGCCCCGCTCGCCGAAGGCGCGCTCATCCTGGAACTACCGCACCTGGGCCAAGGACGGCGGCTTGGTGACATCGACCCACTACTGGATGAACTCGCTGCAAGGTCTCACGGACAAGGGCGACTTCGTCGTGACGATCAATCACCCCGAACAGGTCGACCCGGCGAAGGTGATCGTGACGATCCCGACGGAGCATCCGCTCTTCTCGCTCGAAGCCGTCGCCGCGCAGGCGGAGATCCCGGCGCTCAACGCCCGCCCGGGCGCGCGCGTGCATTTCGCCGGCGCCTGGCAGCGCTACGGCTTCCACGAGGACGGTTTCTGGTCCGCGCACCGCCTCTGCTCGCAGCTCCTCGGCCGCGACGCCTGGGTGGCCTGATCAGAAGGTCAGCTTCTGGGCCTGCCGCTCGAAGCCTTCGGCCTCGAACAACGGCTCCGGCTGCATCTTCACGAGATCCGCGACATACCGGTCAGGCACACGCTCGAGGCGCGTGTTGTAGAAGGTGGCGATGTTCGCGTGATAGGCGCGCGCCAAGGCGATACGATCTTCGGTCTCGACGAGATTGCGGCTGAGCTCGGCGAAGACCGTCTGAGCCTTGAGGTCGGGATACTGCTCCGCGACCGCGAGGAGCGTCGGCGCGACCGCCGTGGGCCGGCCGCCGGCTGCCTGCGCGCGGAGGGCGGAGATGAGCGACTGCACGGAGGCTTCGTGCGCGCGGAAGCCCTGCACGCAGGCGACCAGCGGCGGGATCAGGTCGGCGCGGCGCTTGAGCTGCACGTCGATGAGCGAGTAAGCCTGCCGGACGCGGTTGCGCAGGCCGGTGACGCTGTTGAAGACCATCCAGACCCAGCCGGCGCCGGCGGCGAAAGCGTATAGGAGGATCCCGATGAGCAGCCCGAACGCCGCGATGTCCGGCCGGGCGGCGGCCATCAGCACCGCCCCGAAGCCGCCGGCGAGGGCGGCGCCGAAGAGGTTCCATACGATGAAGGATGTGGCCTTGCCGTCGCTGATCTCCTGCGCCTTGCGGGGCGTGATGATGAACATGTCCGCCTTGTCCTCGTGCTTGATCTGGGCGGCGACGATGTCCGGCCGCTCGCTGGCGCGGCCGCGGACGAAGAGCGGCGTACCGACGACGAGTCCGTATTCGGTGAAGCTGCGCTCGCCGGTCGAACCTTCGACGGCGTCGGACGGTCCTTTTTCGTAATAGAGCGGATCGCCCTCGTCGACGTCGCGGTAGAAGATCGTAAGCGTGTCGAGGTCGGCGCCCTCCGGATTGACCCAGACGTAGCCGGTGTCGTCCTGGATATAGAAGCCGCCCGTCTCCCCGCCCGAGGCGACCGTGTCGCTGCCGGTATCGATCACCGTGCGCGTGCGCGTGCGGCCCTTGTCGTCGGTATAGGTCTCCTGCCGGGCGCGACGCCAATGTTCGCTGACCGACCAACTGTAGAGCACGCAGGGTTTCTCGGCCAGGTAGCTGATGAAGGGATCGCGGCGGACGCACACGCCCTCGAGTTCGACTTCGCCGACGAAGACGCCGAGCGCCTTCGAGACCGGTGTGTCGTCGAGCAGGCGACGTTTCCGGCCCGCATTCAAGGCCAGCAACAGGCAACCCGCGGAACCCGCCAAGGTCAGTAATCCAGCGCCTGCGAGGTCATCGGCCACGGAGTCCGTTATGCCCGGGCTCCCTGGTTTAGCAAGGTTTGGAGGCGGGGACGCTTGCACCCGGGCGGCTTGCACCCACCCTGCAGGCCGATGCCCCGACTGTACGACGCAGAAGTGATGCACGCCCGGCTCTGGCCGAAGCGGCATGACTTCACGCACGCGGCCTTCGCCTTCTCGATCGACGCCGCCGGGGTCGACGCGACCAAGGGCGGGCGCTTCATGCTCGGCCGCACCTGGTCGCCCTACCGCTTCCGCGACGGAGATTTCCTGCCGGCCGGCGAGGTCTTCCAGCCGGAGGGCGTGCAGCAGGCCTTTGCTGGCGACACCCTGGCCGACCGCTTCCGCGCCTTCGCCGCCGCCCATGGCGAACCGCTCCCGGCGCACGCCGTGATCCGTCTGGTCGCGATGCCCCGCTCTTTCGGGAAGTCTTACAATCCCGCGGTGTTCATGATGGCGACCGTCGACGGCGTCCTGACCTGCGGGATCGCCGAGGTCCATAATACTTTCGGCGAACGCAAGGCCTGGTTCCTCGGCCGGGCCTGCCTCCGCCATGATTTCGACGGCGACGCCTACCTGCGCCTGCGCGCCCCGAAACGTTTCTACGTCTCGCCGTTCTCGGCCCTGGATACTGAGTTCGAGTTCACGCTCCGCCTGCCGGACGGGCACCTCGCGATCACGGTCGACCACTACGAAGGCGGCCAGAAGACGCTGACGAGCGCCTGGACCGGACGACATGTGCCGCTCACCGACGCGCGCCTGCTCTGGCTGACCGTCAAGTCGCCCCTGCTCATCCTGAAGGTCGTGGCACTCATCCACCTGCACGCCTCCTGGCTGTGGCTGGTGAAAAAACTTCCTTTCCGCCGCAAGGGCGACGACATTCCCCTGCAGCGCAACCTGCGGCACCCCACCTCCGAACTGACCGGCCGACATGACTAACTCCTCTCCCGCCGCCGGCTCCCTCGCCCGCCGCCTCGTCCTTCCCGAGCTCGCGAAGCTCACCAAAGGACGCCTGGTCCTCCGCCTGCCCGAAGGCGCGGAGCTCGTGCTTGGCGACCCTCGCGCGACCGGTGGCGCCCGCATGGAGATCCGCGACGAGAACGCCTTCCGCCGCATCATGCTGGCGGCCGACATCGGCCTGACCGAAGGCTACATGGAGGGCGAGTGGGATTCCCCTGACCTCAACGCCCTCATCGGCTTCTTCATCGAGAATATCGACCAGACCCCGGGCATGTCCGGCTCCGCCCGCAAGGCGCTCGGCGTCGGTCTCTTCCGCATCGCCGACCGCATCGGCCACCTCCTACGTCCGAACGACAAGCAGATGGTGCGTCGCAATATCTCGGAGCACTACGACGTCTCCAACGACTTCTTCCGCCTCTTCCTCGACCCGTCGATGATGTATTCGTCGGCCCGCTGGGAAGGCACGGACTCCCTCGAACAAGCGCAGACCAACAAGAACGATTCCCTCTGCCGCTTCCTCCAGCTCAAGCCGACGGACCACGTCATCGAGATCGGCACCGGCTGGGGCGGCTGGGCCCTGCACGCCGTCAAGAAATACGGCTGCCGCGTCACCTCGCTCACCATCTCGCAGGCCCAGCACGACCTCGCCGTCGAGCGCGTCAAGGCCGCCGGCCTCTCGGATCGCATCACCGTCAAACTCGAGGACTTCCGCGACCATCAGGGCACGTATGACAAGTGCGTCTCCATCGAGATGATGGAAGCCCTCGGTCATAAGTATCTCCCCGCCTTCTGCGCCTCGATCGGCCGCCTGCTCAAGCCCGACGGCATTGCCGCCTTCCAATACATCACCTGCCCGGATAGCCGTTACGCGCAGTTCCGCGATGGCGTGGACTTCATCCAGAAGCACATCTTCCCCGGCTCGCTCCTGCTTTCGATCAACCGCGTCGGCGACCTCATGACCCAGGAGAGCGGCTTCCAGCTCGACCGCCTCGAAGAGTTCGGTCGCGACTACGCGCGAACGCTCGATGCCTGGTGCCAGGCCTTCGAAGCCAAGCTCGACCAGGTGCGCGCCATGGGTTTCGACGAACGCTTCATCCGTAAGTGGCGCCTCTATTTCCGCTACTGCCAGGCCGCCTTCGAGCACCGCAACATCGGCGTCGTCCAAGCCGTCTACGTCCGCCCCAACCGTAAGGGTTGAGCGCGTGGACTTAGGTAGGGCGGGTTCTCCGAACCCGCCGTTAGCCCGATCGAGCTTCGTGTCTTCGTCCGCGAACGGACGGCTTGGAAAGCCGTCCCTACCTGCCGCCTTTGACCCGATCGAGGTCCGGATCTCGCTCCGCGAACGTCTTGGGTAGGGCGGGCTCTCCGAACCCGCCGTCGACCCGACCGAGGTCCGGATCTTCTTCAGCGAAAGGACGGCCCAGAAATCCGTCCCTACCTACCCCCCTTTGGGACCAATCTAAGCCCCAGATGGCGTTTTATATTAAAAATACGACCAAAACGGACCTAAAACTGACCTATCGAGTTGTATCTACGCTAACCATAGGCACTTCTAAAACCTTCATGAAACTGCTCAAAACCTCCTTCCTCCTCGCCGCCGCCGCGGTTGCCACCACTCATCTCGATGCGGCGGTCTACAGCCTGCAGTGGTCGGGAACTTCTTTCGGGAACTCGGCAGTCGCGACAGGCACGATCGACTTGAACGTGAGCACGATGCCTAACCCGGTTAACGAATTTGGAGCTAGCCTGCCTTCTTGGGTGAACAGCCTCAACGTGACCGTTTCAGGAGCCTCATCGGGCAACGGTTCATTCACTACCGCGGACTTCGGTAGTATCATTTTTGATTCGCGAAGCTTCACATTGAACCTCAACGCGGAGCTCGTAGGGCAAAACGGTGGCTTATTCACTGGCGTGAATGGTGACTTCAATATTTTCCAAGCCGGCGGATCGCCGAACGCACCTCAGGGTTCAATGCCAAACGTATTAAGGACTAACGGCTCCTCGGGCGACATGATGCAGCTTATCAGCTTTAGCCTCGGCGGCCCCTCCGGCGTCACCGACTTCGCCGGCTGGATGTCCTCGGTGAACAACCAGCATCGCGTCTACGCGGCAGGCACCACCCTCGCCAGCCTCCCCCTCGAAGGCGCGCACCACCGTCCGATGATGTCCTTCGATCGCATGGGTAAGGATGCCCAGTTCTGGGCCACCGGCGACTTCGGCTCCAGCTCCCGCGTCCGCGACGTCAAGGTGACCTCCGGCGAAATGGGCGTGAACAAGGATATCGGACCGAACACCCTCGCGGGCATCGCCATCGGCCGCGGCCAGCAGAACCAGAACCTCGCCCTCGACGGCTCGAACAACGTCATCGGCAACTACGTGCTCGGTGAAATCGACTACCGACCCTTCGGCAGCCAGTGGATCGTCTCCCTCCTCGGCATGGTCGGCTCGTGGGACGCCAAGATCAACCGCGGCTATAGCAATGGCGGCTCGACCGACTACTCCCTCGGCGAGACCGACATCACCAGCCGCTCGGCGCGCCTGCGCGTTGACGCTCCGGTGCTCTTCTCCGTCGGCGGTTTCGGTTTCTCGCCCTACGCCTCCTACGCCGTGACCCAGACCGTCGTCGAAGCCTACACCGAAGCCGGCGGCGGCCTCCCTGCCAGCTACGACCAGCAGGAGCATAACGCCACCGAAGCCCGCCTCGGCGTCATGGCTACCAAGATCTTCAACGAGAAGCTCAAGCTCATCGTCAGCCTCGAAGGGATCCACCGCTTCGACGGAGCCGGCCCGGCCCTCACCGGCCAGGACATCACCGGAGCGGTCGGCTTCAGCCTCCCCGGCCAGGCCCCGCGTCCGGACTGCGTCCGCCTCGGCTTCGACGTCGATTACAAGCTCGCCGCCGACACCCTGCTCAACATCTCCGCGCACGCCTCGACCGTCGGTGAAGTCGCCGACGTCTCCGGCGCCGTCAGCATCCGTCGCGCATTCTGAGAGCGAGGTGAAACCTCGCGAGGGGACACGTGGGCAAGGTGACACGTGGACAAGGAACAAGACAGGCCGCCCACCCGGGCGGCTTTTTTATTTAATCGACCAAGGTCCGCATCTCCATCCGCCAAAGCCCTGGGTAGGGCGGGTTCTCCGAACCCGCCGTTGAACCGACCGGGCTTCGCGTCTCCATCTGCAAACGGACGGCTCGGAGAGCCGTCCCTACCTGCCGCCGTTGAGCCGAACGAGGTCCGTATCTTCGTCTTCGAACGGACGGCTCGGAGAGCCGTCCCTACCTGCCGCCGTTAAACCAATAGAGGTCCGGACCTCCATCCGCGAACGGACGGCTTGGAAAGCCGTCCCTACCTCCATTCCCCTGTTTGCCTTCCTCCGCATTCCGCCCACCTTACCCTCATTCATCCTACCCCGACCCCTGCCCCTACCCCTTATCTTACCATGACCTCCCGTCGCGCCATCGCCCTCTACTTCATCCTCGTGCTCGTCGCCATGACCTGGGTGTCCTGGTATGCCTCGACGGCTCCGACGATCACCTCGCTGGCGCAGTATAAAGACGCGGTCGCCGCCAAGGAAGGGCTCAACGTACTCCACGGCTACATCACCGTGTGCTCCGAGCCGTGGGGCCTCGCCACGATGTTCGACGCCTACTTCGGCTTCCTCGCTTTCTGGCTCTACACCGCCTGGCGCGAACGCACCGTCGCCGCCCGCCTCGGCTGGCTGGTCGCGCTGCTGCTCCTCGGTAACTTCGCCATCGCCGCCTACGCCCTCCTCTGCCTCAAGCAGTCCGGCGACGAGACCGACCTCGGCAAGGTGTTCTTCACCCGTAAGGCGGCCTAAATGGGAAGGGTCGGCGACTGGCTGCGACGCAAGGTGCGCGACCCGCTCCTGGCGGAGTTGCGCCAGGGCGCCACGCCGGAAGCCGTTTCGGCCGCCGTCACGGTCAGCCTCGCCATCGCGATCAACCCCTTCATCGGGACGACCACCCTCGGCTGCCTGTTCGCCGGGCGCGTCTTCCGGCTCAACCATGTGGTGATGCAGGTCGTCAATCATGCCGCCTTCCCCCTGCAGCTCCTGCTCATCGTGCCCTACGTCCGGATCGGCGAGACGATCTTGGGCGCCCGCCACTTCTCCCTCAAGCCGAGCGCGATCATCGAAGAGTTCAACCGCTCCATCCCTGATTTCATGGAGAAGTTCTGGCTGACCGGCCTGCATGGGCTCATCGGCTGGGTGCTGACCGTCCCGCTCGCCTGCTGGCTGCTCCACCTGATCCTGCGTCGGCTCTTCCGCCGCTTCGTCCCTTCCCCCGCTTCCGCATGAATCCCCTCCTCGAACTCGGTTTCGAATTCCTCATCCTGTTAGGCGAAGCCTGCGTCTTCTTCGCCCTCTGCTGGCTCGTCGCCAAGAAGATCGATAACTGGTCGATCGTGGACGTCGCGTGGTCCTACGGCTTCGCGCTCGTCGGTCTGCAGGTCCTCATCACGCACTTCTTCGTCTACCACCACCTCGGCGGCCAGGGCCTGCTCATGGCCGGAGCGACGGTCCTCTGGAGCCTGCGCCTCGGGACCCACCTCGCCGTACGCGTGCTCGGGCACCTCGGCCAGGAAGACGGGCGCTACCTGAAGATGCGGGCCGAGCACGGTGAGCGTATGCCGGCGCAGATGGTCTATTTCTATTTCATCCAGGCCGTCGTGCTCACGGTCCTCTGCCTGCCGTTGCTCTCCTCCAATCCCACCGGCTCCTCCGGTCCCGCGCAGCCCATCCACTGGGTCGGGCTCGGCGTGGTCGGACTCGCCCTGCTCATCGAGGGCGTCGCCGACGCCCAGCTGGCGGCCTTCAAGAAGGACCCCGCCAACAAGGGCCAGGTCTGCGAACGCGGGCTGTGGGCCTGGAGCCGCCATCCCAACTACTTCGGCGAATGGTTGGTCTGGGTCGGCTTCTTCCTGATGAGCTATAACAGCGCCTACCGGGGCATCCCGGGACTGCTCTGCGTCGGCGTCATCTATTACTTCCTCACGCGCGTGACCGGGGTGCCCCTGACCGAGCAGCATCTCCTCGCCTCCAAGGGCCCGGCCTACGCCGACTACCAGCAGCGCGTGCCGGCGTTCTGGCCCCGTCCGCCGCGCCGCTGATTTTTCCGAGGCGACGGATTGCCAGCGGCTGGGAGGGCGTACAATTTGCCCCCATGCCGCTGCTCGACAAGCTCATCGAAAAAGACGTCCTCCCCGACGGAGCGATCCGCTGGGGCATCCGTCGCCTGCTCAAGCAGCGTCTCGTCGACGAGCGCCCCGGCACCGCCGCCGAGCGCTTCGCCAAGGTCGAAGCCTTCGCCGCCGAGCTCCGCACGCTGCCCGTGGCGATCGAGACCAAGGCCGCGAACGAACAGCATTACGAAGTGCCCGCCGAGTTCTATAAGCTCTGCCTCGGGCCGCGCCTGAAATACTCCTCCTGCTTCTACGAGTCCGGCACCGAGACCATCGGCCAGGCCGAGGAGACGATGCTGACGCGCACCTGCGCCCGCGCGGAGCTGCAGGACGGCATGGAGATCCTCGAGCTCGGCTGCGGCTGGGGCTCGCTCACGCTCTGGATGGCGGAGAAATACCCCAACGCCCGCATCACCGGCGTCTCGAACTCCGCCTCGCAGCGCGCGCACATCGAAGGCGAATGCGCCAAGCGGGGCTTCGGCAACGTCCGCATCATCACCTGCGACATGAACGTCTTCGCCGCCGAGGCCTCGCGCTATGACCGCGTGGTCTCCGTCGAGATGTTCGAGCACATGAAGAACTGGGCCGAGCTCATGCGCCGCATCGCCGGCTGGCTCAAGCCGGGCGGCAAACTCTTCTTCCACGTCTTCACCCACAAGGACATCGCCTATCACTTCGCCGCCAAGGACGCCACCGACTGGATGTCGCGCCACTTCTTCACCGGCGGCATCATGCCGTCGAACTGCCTCGCGAGCCGCTTCCAGGACGACCTGAAGCTCGAGACCCAGTGGGAGGTCGAAGGCCGCCACTACGGGCAGACGTCCGAGCACTGGCTCGAGAACACCGACCGCCACCGCGAGGAGATCCTCCGGATCTTCGCGCAGACCTACGGTCCGGACCGGGCCAAGGCCTGGCTCGCCAACTGGCGCGTCTTCTTCATGGCCTGCGCCGAACTGTGGAACTACCAGGGCGGCACGGAGTGGATGGTCTGCCATTACCGCTTCGCCAAGCGCGCCGGCTAAGTCCGCGTTTGCCACCGGCCGCGGTCCGCGTTTGCTCGGCGTCATGCAGAGCTACGAAGAGAACGGCGTGCCGATGGAACGATGGAAGGTCGGCGCGTCGACCTACGAGACCTGCCTGACGCGGGGCGCCCGCCTGCTGCGCTGGAAGCTCGACGTCCCGACCGGCCGGCGTGAGATTCTCTTCTGGCCCGAGGGCGCGCCGATGGACCTCGACAAGATCGGGCCGGTCCGCGGCGGCAACCCGATCCTCTTCCCGTTCATGGGACGCAACTACGCCGACGGCGAGAAGTTCGCCTGGAAGGCCGCCGACGGCGTCAAGCGACCGATGCCGCAGCATGGTTTCGCCCGCGACTCGGCCTTCGAGATCGTCGAGAGCGGACCCAAGCACGCGGTGGTCCGGATGGTCCAGGACGAACGCGGCCGGAACTGCTATCCCTTCGCCTACGACTTCCGGATCCGCTTCGACTTCCTTGAGCTCTTCCTGCGCATCACCTTCGAGTTCGAGAACCGCGACAGCCACCCGCTGCCCTGGTGCGCCGGCCATCATTTCTATTTCACCCTCCCGTGGCATGCCGGCCTGAGCCGCCGCGACTACGTCGTGAAGATCCCGTCGAAGAAGCAGTGGCGGCATGCCGCCGACGGCAAGCTCGTGCCCTTCGCCGAACTGAAAGGCCAGGACGCCATCGGCTTCGATAGCCCACATCTCTCAGACTGCATCTTCACCAACCTGAAGTCGGCCACGCTGAGCTTCGGTCCGAAGTCCGGCGAGGAAGACATCTCGATCAAGGTCGGCGAAGAAGCCATTCCGGGCGCCTGGGCCAGCGTCGTCACCTGGACGCCCGATCCGGAAGCGCCGTATTACTGCGTCGAGCCGTGGATGGGTCCGCCCAACAGCCCCGAACACAAGAACGGGCTCCGTTTTGCGGAGCCCGGTCAGGTCGACACCTTCGTCACCGAGGTGTCATTGATGTAAGCCTCGCGGCTTACTTGCTGCTGTTGCTGTTGAGGGGCAGCTTGCCCTTCGACTTCGTCGGGGCCTTCTTGGGGGCCGGAGCGGGCTCGACGACCGGAGCGATCACGGGGGTCAGGCCGGCGGCCGGGACGAGGTTGGCGTCGCCGGCACCATCGGTGACCGGAGACGGACCCTTTTCAGGACCCATGCAACCAACGAGGACGGCGGAAAGGAGGGAGAGAACGAACAGATTGCGTACCATGGCAGTGAGGTTAGGTTGCGGGGACTCTACCTCGCATGGCCCAACGCACAAGCGCAGATTCTGCCCCCCTCACCCTCTTCGTCTGCACGGGTAATTTCTACCGCAGCCGCCATGCCGAGGCCCTTTTCAACTGGCATGCGACCCGGGCGGGCCACCCGGCCCGGGCCTTTTCGCGCGGGCTGCTGACCTCCCTGGTGGCCGATGAGCCGACCCTGCTGTCCCGGGACACCGAACGCCGCCTACGGGAACTGGGCATCCCCCTCGACCTGACCGGCGCCGCGCCCACCCAGCTCCGCCGGGAAGACCTGGAGCGGGCGCACCGGACCATCGCGCTGAAGAAGGACGAGCACCACGCGATGATGCTCCAATCCCACCCAGAGTGGGCGGACCGGATCGAATATTGGTCGGTGCACGATATCGACTGCGCCCATCCGGACCAAGCGCTGCCTCAGATCGAGAAGCAGGTCCTCGAACTGATGCGCACGCTGCGGATCTGATCCGCGCAGGCCTTAGGCGGCCGAACCGGCGCCGGCCCGGCGCAGCGTTTCCAGATGCGAGGCCGCCTGATTGAGCAGGCCACGCAGTTCGACCATGGTCTCCTGAGCGACGTCGGCCTTGGAGGCGGCGGCTTCCTTGAGGGCTTCCGCGCGCAGGGCGAGCTCCTTGGCGAGCTCGTGGGCCGACGCGATGGTCTTGGCCTTGAGTTCGCGGGTACGGAGGTCGAGGCGGGCGGCGAGGGAATCGATGTCGCGTCCGAGCGTGCGGCTCTGCTCCTTGAGCTCGGCGGCCATGATGCGGGAATCCGGCACGCGGCGCAGGTCCTGGGTCAGGCCGACCTTGGAAAGCGTCCAGATGATCCACTTGGTCGGGTCGAACTGCCAGGGCTTCACGCCGTTACGGTAGTCGTGCTGGAACTCGTGGTGATAGTTATGGTAGCCCTCGCCGAAGGTAAGGAGAGCGACGACACCGCTGTCGCGAGCGCTATGGTCGGTCGAATACGGGCGACGGCCGATCATGTGGCAGAGCGAGTTGATGCAGAAGGTGCCCTGCTGGACGACGACCGTGCGAAGCAGGCCGGCGATGAGGAAGGCGGCCAGGGCGGTCATGCCCGGGTTGGCGTAACCCATGAAGGAGGCGTAGCCATAACCGAGGGCGGCCGGCATCACGAAGCCCACGAAGGCCCCGATCCACTGGACGTAGCGGTGCTGCCACATGACGAGGGGGTCGGCTTCGAGGTCCTTGACGTTGGTGACGGGCGGCTTCGGCTTGAGGCGGAAGAGGAGCCAGCCGATGTGGGCGTAGAAGAAGCCCTTGGAGATATCATACGGATCCTCATCTTCATCCACGTGCTTGTGGTGGATGCGGTGGTCGGCGGACCAATCCAGGGCCGAATTCTCGAAGGAAGCGGCGCCGAACAGGAGGACGAAGAGCTTCACCGGCCACTTGGCCTTGAAGGAGATGTGGGAAAACAGGCGGTGGTAGCCCAGGGTGATGCCGAAACCGGTCGCGTAGTAGTAGAACACGAATATGGCCCAGATGAAGCCCCAGCCGTGGACCTTGTTGGCGGCCTCAGCCGGGAGGTTGAACTGGGTCCAGAGGAACCAGGGGACCACGGTCAGCGAGAGGAGGGCTGTCCCGATCAGAAAGGTGGAGGTCACCCATTCGATGCGGTAGATAGGGAAGTTTTTGAACTTCATGGATGGTCTGAAAAGTAGGGGCGCAGGCCGTCTAGGCGAGAGCAATCAACCTCCCTAAATCGGGTAAAAACGCCCTCTAAATTCGCTTTTTCCCGAACCTTCTTTCGGGTGCGCCTCGTGACCGAACCGAAGTTCAGTCGCGACGACGACGCCCGATGGAATTCTTCACCGGGATGATGCGGACCGGCTCACGCGTCTTGATCCAGAGATCGCTCTCCTTGAAAAGTTTGCCGGAGATGCTCTGCACGGCGTCGCCGAACGACTCGACGGGCACGCGCTGGCCTTTCGGCGACTCGTTGAAGGCCTTGGCGACCTCGACGATCTTGGCGGAGACTTCCTTGGGGTCGTCGTCCTCGAGCAGCTGGACGACCCATCCGGTCAGGTCCTTGGGCAGGCCTTCCTCGGGCTCGCTGACCAGGACGAGCATCTGCTTCTTGGCCGGCTTCTCGCGCTCCACGGCCTCTTCGGCCACGGCGTCGCGGATCTGGTTGAGGATCTCGGCGGCCACGCGCACGTCGACTCCGCTTTCTTTCAGGATTTTTTGGACGATATCGATGTCTACCTTGGCCATAGGCCACCAAGAGACTCCAACCGCCCCGACGAGGGAAGCCGGAGTTATTCCCAGCACGACCCGAGGCCCTGAAGCCACCGATAAGCGGCCTTGGCGGCTTGGAACCCCCGGGCGGGCATCGACTCGGGCTTCTTTGCGGCCGCCCCCCTTGCCTACCGGCCAACTCGGCAAGTCGCTAGCTGTTCCCTTCAGCCCCTAGCCGTCGCATCCACCAACAACCAAGCCCAGGTCGCGACGACGCCGTCGGGCCGCGCGTTGAGCCGGTCATAATCACGGAGAAGCGACCGGAGTTCGGTCGGCGAGAGTCGCGGGTCACCGGTCACGCCGCTGCGATGCAGGTGACGGAAGAACTCGAGGGCGCTCGGGTAGATCTCTTCGGACTCGAGGACGCCATGCGCATGGACGTCGAACTGGGCGCCTTTGAGTAAGGCCAGCCACTGGGCTTCGTCGCGCCAGCGCACCGGGCCTTCGCCGATGAGGTCACGTAATTCGTTGAGGCACGGGTCGCACGGCACACCGAGGAGGAGACGGCCGCCGACCGGCAAAGCGGCATGCCAATGCTTCAGCACGGCGGCGGGATCAGCCGCCCAGTGCAGGAGACCAGTCGAGGCCAGTGCGCCGGCCTTCTCGATCGGTCCGAAGGCATTGTGCACCGACCAGTTCGCCACCGGCACGGCCTGACGGCCGAGCTCGACCATCGCGGGCGAGGCGTCGGTGGCGTCGACGTTCAAGCCCTGCGCGAGCAGCGCGGCGGTCAGGAAGCCGGTGCCCGCACCGAGCTCGGTGACGCGCACGCCGCGACGAAACGGAGCGAAGGCGGCCAGCGCTTCGGCGAAACGCTTCTGCGGCGCGGCGTGCGCGCCGTAACTGTCGGCTCGGTCGTCGAAACGCATGGAATCAGGGGGTAAGGAACTCGCGCAGGTCGTGCCCGAGTCCTTCTACAGTATGACAACCGACGACGGCTTGGCAAACGCCCGCGGCGTCCAGGAGCGCGTCTTGGTCGCCCACGTAGGCTTCCCAGCCGGGGTTGAGTCCGTGACGTCCGTAGGTGATCAGCGAGATGCCCGCCGGCTGGGCGAGGATGTCCAACCCGGCCTGCAGGTATTCCTTCTCGTAGGGCAAAGCGTCGCCGACCAACGGCGCCAGGCCGGCGCGCTTCCGGAAATCGGCCAAGGCGGCCGGGGCGTCGGTATCGATCCAACGACGCAGCCACTTCACCTGAGTCTCGGAGTGCTTCCCGCACTTGCCGTGCTCGGAGCAGAAGGACGTGAACGGAGCGAATAAGAGCACCTTGGCCGGAAACTTCACGCCGCGGGCGCCGGCCTCGAGCACGAGATGCGCGCCGAGCGACCACGCGATGACGGCATCGCAGCCGGTCAGGTTCTCGGCAGCGCCCATGACGGGCGGGTAAATAAGGTGCTCGGCTTCGGGCGCATGGGCCACGGCGATGGCCTTCATCTCCTCAAGCGAGACGCCCCAGCCTCCCAGCCAGCCGATCTTCATGCGGTGACGCCTTTCAAGGCGGAAACGAAGGAGGACAACACGGCAGGCGAAAGACCTCGGCGGAGCGAGATGCGGATACGTCCGGTGCGCACGGGCACCGTGGGCGGACGGATGGCGGAGACCATGAAGCCGGCGGCGCGAAGCGCGGTGGCGTATTTCAGGGTGACGTCGGAGTCGCCGAGGATCAGCGGGATGATCGGCGAATCGCCCGAGGGGACGGCGAAACCGGCTTCGACGAGTCCGTCGCGCCAGGACTGGGAAAGCGCATGGAGTTCGCCACGTTCGGCTGACATCCCTTTCACGCGGTCGATGGCGGCGAGGGCGGCGGCGGCGCAGGACGGGGCGAGGTAAGTGGAGTAGACGAACTCGCCGGCGAAGTTGATCAGGGCGTCGCGGACCTCCGGGGCGTGCGAGAGCACATAGGCGCCCTGCGAACCGAGGCCCTTGCCCAACGTGCCGACCACGATGTCCGCGGCGGCTAAAGCGCCCTGTCCTTCCTGCAGACCGGAACCGGTGGCGCCATACCAGCCCGTGGCATGGGCTTCATCCAACACCCAGCAGAAACCGAAACGCTTCCGGAGCGAAGCCAGACGCTTCAGGTCCGGGCTGTCGCCGTCCATCGAGTAGACGCTCTCGGTCACGACGAAGATGACGCCATCGAGGGCGGGCTCTTCGTGGAGCATGAGCTCGAGCGCATCGAGGTCGTTATGGGCGAAGCGACGGAGGCGGGCGCCCGAGGCCATGATGCCGTCGAGCATGCTCGCGTGCACGAGGCGGTCGGCGAGGATGAGGTCGCCCTTCTTCGGCAGGCCGCCGAGGACGGCGGAGTTGGCCGCGAAGCCGGTGTTCATCACGAGGCCGTGGGCGTAACCCTGCCAGGCGGCGAGGGTCTGCTCGAGCTTCTGATGAATCTCGGTGTAACCGGTGACGAGCGGCGAGGCGGCGGCCGACGCGCCCCATTCCTGCAAGGCGGCCACGCCGGCAGCGATGACCGCCGGATCGCGCGAGAGGCCGAGGTAATCGTTATCGGCGAGGTTGATGCGCTTATCGTCCGACGCCCGCGCGGTCAGCTTGCGGCGCAGCGACGACCCTTCGCGCTGGGCGAGGGACTGACGCAGGCGCTGCAGCAGGGCTTCGTTCACCGCGGCAGGAAGTGGAAGCGGGCGGACTTGAGTCCACGACCGGACTCACCGAGCAACGGAATCCACGAAGCTTGCAGGCCGGCGCGATTGCTCGCGGCGACTTCCTTCGACGGCTTCTTAATCGCATTGAGCCAGACGCCGATCGGGCCGTCGTAACGACGACGCAGGTAAGCGATGGCCAGACGGGCCTGATTGATCGCGCCGAGTCGGTCCTCGACCACGACGATGGCGACGGTCGGCTTGATCGCCGCGGCGAAGTCGGCCCAATCCTGACCCTTGGGGTCGAGCGGCACGGCCACGCCGCCGGCGCCTTCGACGACGCGGCACGGCGCGTGCGGAACGGCTTTGTAGAGTTTCAGGAGCGTCGCGAGGTCGAGCGTCTTGCGGGCCTTCTTCGCCGCGGCGAGCGGAGCGATCGGCGCCGGGAGCGTCAACAGCGTGTGCGCCTCGGCCCACTTGCCCGCGGCCTTCTTGGCGTCGGCGGGACGACCGGCGCCCGCGCCCGATTCCACCGGCTTGATGACCTGGGTGAAACCATCGCGAGCGAGACGACGCGCGAGCAGGCCGGCGACGTGGGTCTTGCCCACGCCGGTATCACTGCCGGTGACGAAGATGACGGCCATGTTACTTGCAGCCGCAGCCGCCGGTACCGCAGGATTCTTCGGCCGCGTTGGCGGCGGCGAATTCGGCGACGCTCGGCCACTCGGCCGGCTTGGCGTCCGCCGGGGCGATCTCACCGCGATGGACGCGACGGGCTTCGTCCGGGTGCATCGGGTGCAGGCCGAGACGCTTCATGAGGTTCATGTCCTCTTCGATGTCGGGGTTGCCCGTGGTGAGTAGCTTCTCGCCCAGGAAGATCGAGTTGGCACCGGCGAGATAGCAGAGGGCTTGCGTCTCATCGTTCATGCTGGCGCGGCCGGCGGAGAGGCGGACCATCGCCTTCGGCATCAGGATGCGGGCGACGGCGACCGTGCGGACGAATTCGATGGTATCGACGAACTTACGGCCGGCGAGCGGCGTACCTTCGACGGCGACGAGCGCGTTGATCGGCACGGAGTCCGGCTGAGGGTCGAGCTGGGCCAGCTCGACGAGCATCTTCAGGCGGTCGTCGACCGTCTCGCCCATCCCGATGATGCCGCCGGAGCAGACTTCGAGGCCGGCCTTGCGGACGTTCGAGAGGGTCTGGAGACGGTCATCGTAGGTACGGGTGGTGATGATCTTGGAGTAGTGCTCGCGCGAGGTGTCGAGGTTGTGGTTGTACACGTCGCAACCGGCCTGCTTGAGGCGGGAGGCTTGGGCTTCGCTGACCATCCCGAGGGTGCAGCAGACTTCGAGGCCGAGTTCCTTCACGCCGGAGACGGTGTTCAGGACGCTGTCGAACTGCTTGCCATCATTCACGCGGCGCCAAGCGGCACCCATGCAGAAGCGGGTCGCGCCGCCAGCCTTGGCCTTACGGGCGTCGGCGAGGATCGCCTGGGTCTCCATGAGGGCTTCGGTCTCGAGGCCGGTCTGATTGTGGATGGACTGCGGGCAATAAGCGCAGTCTTCGGGGCAGGCGCCGGTCTTGATCGACTTCAACGTGCAGAGCTGCACGCCGGCCGGATCCTGGTGGGCCTGGTGGACTTGCTGAGCCTTGAAGATCAGCGTGTTGAGCGGCAGGTCGTAGAGCGCTCGGGCTTCGGTGAGGTTGGGCATGTGTTTAAGAAGGGGGTGGCGGTTAGCGGCTGGCGGTTGGGAGAGAAGAAAGGGTGTCGTCCATCGCGAGGCGGACGGCGCGGACGAGGTGCTTCACTTCATCGGCTTGGATGGAGATGGGCGGGACGAAGAGAATCGAATCGCCCAGCGGGCGGATGATGAGCCCGTGACGGCGCGCGGCCAAAGCGACCTGAAATCCGGCGCGGGTATCGGTCGGCCAGCGCTCAGCGGAGGCCGGCTTGAATTCGACGGAGCCGGTCAGGCCGAGCTGACGGAACGTGCGCACGTGCGGATGGCCGGCGAAGGCGGCGGCCATCTCGCGTCCAAGCAGCGTAGCGCGCTCGGCGACCTGACCCGAGGCCAGCATCGGCTTGAGCTTACGCAGCGAGGCGCGGGCCACGGCGCAGGCCAGCGGGTTGCCCGAGAAGGTATGTCCGTGGAAGAAGGTCTTTCCTTCCGAGAACTTTCCGACGAAAGCCTCGTAGATCTTTTCCGAGGTCAGCGTCGCGGCGAGCGGGAGGTAGCCGGCGGCGAGGCCTTTCGCGAGACAGAGGAAATCAGGGACGACGCCTTCACGCTCCGAAGCGGTGAGCGCAACCAAGCGTCCGAAGCCGGTGAAGACTTCATCGAGGATCAGGTGCACGCCGTATTGACGGCAAAGGGCGGCGACGGCCTTCACGAAGCCCGCGGGCTGCTGGACCATGCCGGCGGCGCCTTGGACGACGGGCTCGAGGATCAAGCAGGCGGTCGTAGCGGCATCGCGCTCAAGAATAGCCTTCAACGCAGCCAGCGAGGCGGAGGCATCGGAGCGGACGACCTGGCCGGCGCACTCGGAGTGGGTCGGCGCGGGGAAAGTCTGCGCGGCGAAGAGCCAAGGATTGAAGCGGCGATGGAACTCGGAGCGCTCGCCGACGGCCATCGTGCCGAAGGTATCACCGTGGTAGGCGCCTTCCATCGAGATGACTCCACGCTTGGCGTCCTGTCCGACGAGCTGCCAATACTGGAACGAAAGTTTCAGGGCGACCTCGATGGCGTTGCTACCGTTGTCGGTGTAGAAGCAACGCGGCAGGGCGCCGTTCGTAAGCCCGGCGAGATCGGCGGCGAGTTCGGTCGCGACCGGGTGATTCAGGCCGAGCAGCGTCACGTGGGCGACCTGGTCGAGCTGTTCGCGGAGCGCACGGTTCAGGTCGGGGTCGTTATGGCCATGGACGTTCGTCCAGACCGAGGCGTTGCCGTCGAGATAACGCCTCCCTTCCCCGTCGATCAGCCAGCTGCCCTCACCGCGGACCAAGTGCAGACGAGGATTGTCCTGATACTCCCGCATCTGGGTAAACGGGTGCCACCCGAAGCGCCGATCGGCGGCATCGAGGGCGTCCGTGGCGGACGAAGCGGCTGCGGTGGCAGTCGGCATACCCTATGCCTAGGGCCCTCCCGCCCTATTGTTAAGCCCGAAGTAGGGGGAGGTTTACAATGGCCTAGGCCCTATGTTTTAGGGGTTGGGACCATGCCTCGAGGTAGGGTCAGCACTACGTGCTGACCTAGTTGTCTGTCGGTAAGGCCGAAACCTGAAGCCGATTGCCGGCGGCCGAAATGCCGACTTCCGAATGGCTGACGCCCTGATGGCCGTCACCTGAAGTGAGCACCTAGGTCAGCACGCAGTGCTGCCCCTACCTCGATACAGACGGATGCGATTTCATCGCATCCCTACCCTCACTTCAGCTTCAGCGCCTCGTTCGTCTTCGCGACGATCGCGTCGGCGATCATCTTATAGGCGGGGCCTGACCAATGGTATTCGTCGCCGGCGGCCAGATCCAGGCGGGCGGCGAGAGGCGTATACATGTCGATGACCTCGATGCCCTCTTCCTTCATCACCTGTTCGGCGAGGCGGTTGATGCGCAGGACGACTGGGTTCTTATCCCCGAGCGCTGTGACCGGCTTACTAGGCTCGGTGCGACGGGCGGTGTGAGGGGTCGTGGCGATCCAGAACAGCTTGGCTCTGGGCGCCCCCGCCTTGAAACCACGCACGATGGCTCGGGTGGTGTCGATGACCTGCTGATCCGACGCCTTCTCCGGCGTCCAAGATAAGGAGTGAAGCCCGTTGTTGAAGAAGATCAGGTCGAAATCGGCGACGGACGCCCCCTGCTTGATCAGCCCGTCGACCTTCGTATCGAGCCCGCCGACGAAGCCACTCCAGTGGTACGCGTAGACCTTGCCCTCCAGCATCGGCAAGAGTTGCCCGCGGTAGCCGCCCGCAATCGAGTCCCCGTAGAAGAGCAGCTTCGGCCGCTTCGGGTCGACGATCGTGGGCGCATCCACCATCCAACCCTTGCCGGCGATGCCACCACGGGGCTCGGCGGTCACCTTCTCCTTGGGGGACTTATAAGTGTAGTCAGCGCCGTAGACCTTCAGCGCGGTGATCTTCGCCGAGGTGAAAGGCTTTTCGCGCGGGAGGAGCTTCTTGCCCACCCACATCGGTTCGTCGTTCGGGAGCAGCAGGACGAAATACTGACCGGTCTGGTATTCGTTCAGGTAGTACGTCGGGCTGCCCTTCCGGACCGCGACCGTGAAGGCATAAGGCGTGTTGGGCTGGAGCTTGAGGCGCTTATCGCCGATATGCATCCCGTTGATGATCGGACGATGGGCCTGGATGCTCGGGAAATTAAGGAACGTGAGCCCGAGGCCCGTGTCCTCGCCGTCTTTCTTCTGCTTGAGCAGCACATGCATCGTCGTGCCGTCGGTGAGCTCGGGGAAGGTGACCGACACCTGGACGGTGAAGTTCTGCTGATCCGGGAAAGCCGAGGGCGGGACCCCGAAGTAATTATCCCCGCCGACCATCACGCTGCCGTCCGCCGCTTGGACCGCGCCATGGTTGAGGGACGCGGGGATCTTGTCCTTAGCCAGGTCCCAGAGCGGCGCCTGCGCCGAGAGCGATATCGACAGGCCAAGGAGAGACAGGGCTGAAAGCAGTCGTTTCATGACAGAGATACAAAACGCAGCCACTCCCCTGTCGAGTCCAACCCGTATCCAAGAAAGAGCGGCCCTTGCTGCAATCCGCAGAGCGGAGGAAAACTGGGCCAAAAACCCCAGTCCGGCCCGGTGAATCCGACTTGAGGAAGCCGGGAGTGAAAATAGCCTTCTTGTCATGCGACTTGCCCCGACGCGGACCTGCCTGCTTGCCTGCTTGTTTCTCCTAGGACTGGCCTCGGCAGTAGCCGCAGAAACCTCGCCGTCGACGTCATCCCTCGCCCGGGCCATGTCCCTCGTGGATAGCCTGCATGAAAAGAAACTGCCTCAGCCGAGGCCCTTCGACGAAACCGAAGGAGATCTCTTCGAGGCGATGGCGGGGGGCCTCGTGCCGGCCGATCCTGCCTTCTGCGAACGCATCAAGCTGGTCGAGGTGACCAACGGTCTTCTGCCGGTGCTGAAAGAACCTTTTCCCTCCTCCATGATCGGCGGGCCAATCGTCGATGTGCGCGGCAATCTGATCGCCGCCCGGCTCTTCGCCTTGCGCGGTCACCTGCTCTGCCAGCAGGGCAAGGTCGCCGAAGGCCAGACTTGGCTGCTGAATCCGCGGCTGCTGGCCCGTCGCCCGGGAGGAGACCTGAGCCTAATACACGCCCTCACGACCATGGTACTGGAAGGCATCGGCCTGCAAACGACGGCCCTTTATGCTGAAACCTGGTCCAAGGCTGACCGCATGGCCTATCTCAAGTCTACGGAAACCCTGACACCGCTGGCCGATCTCGGCAGCGCGATCCGTAAGGACAACGAATCCCTGCAGCAAAACCAACGTATGCCCGCCTTGATCGCCGAGTTCAGATCACTCAACTCCGCCCAGCAACAGGCCCTGCTCAAAGAGCGCTTTGGTCCGCTCTTTGGCACGTCCATCGAGCAGCAGGACACTCTGCGACTCCTCCAAGGATTAGTGGCGAACCTCACGCCGGACAGCTGGTTTGCCCTGACGGAAAAAATCTCCGGCGAACTGGCACCCTTGACCATCGAGAAAGCCCAAGCCTTCGCCGCACGTAATGCCGCCGCCCTGAAAGAAGTGCTGGCGGAGAAAGCGAAGCCCAGCCTTCAAACCACGGCGCCCGCGCCCTCGGCCGAAAAAGCCGAAGCCCTCTATCGCGTGCTGATCGGTCCCGGCGTCGAAGGCACCGCCCGCAGTCGACTGAATCTTATCAATTCGGCCAAGCTGCTCGAAATCCTGATGCAGAAAGGCGCGAGCTTCGACGCGAAGGACCTGGCGACCGTCACCGATGCCGCCGGCAAGCCCGTGCGGATCGGCACCCACGAAGGCCAACGGGCCGTCCTCGCCTCCGACGGACGACTCTTCCTTACCCTCGGTCCGATCAAGTAAGACGGGGCTATTTAGCCACCAATCGCCCTCAGGTAGGCGTCTAGTTCGCCGAGTCGGAGATCCTGCCAGCGGTCCGACTCAAGGCGGGAAACCGTCGATTGCGTCACCCCCATGCGCCGGGCCACTTCAGCCTGCGTGAGGCCGGCCGAATGGCGACGCGCCTCCAGCTTGGCCGTGAAATCCGTATCGGCGACCTTTTGCCGCAAGGCCGCCACCGCCTTAGGCGAATAGCCAAGACTTGCCGCGAGCGAGAAGACGTCGCGATGCGTGCGGGACTTAGTCGTGCGCGTGGCCATGTCCTGATTTGAAGCGCTCGACCCAACCATGGCAATATGCAATATCTGCATGTTGGCTCTGCTTGTCACCCGCCCGCAGGAGCCATATGCGCCGGGAAGGATGATCAAGGTAAAGATAGAGCCGGATGGCCGCCAGGTTGCCTTTCGTTCCTTGGTCGACCGCCAAGACGCCCTTCCCTTCGGGATGAACCCAGCCCGGCAAATGAAAGCCTGGAGCGAGTTGCGGATTATTCAGCCACCGATCATGAAAGTGCTGCAAGCGGGTCAGCGCGGCATCGCAGCTGGCCTCATGACGCTTACGAGAGCGTCGAAATGTACGCGCGAACTCCTCCGTCGACTCCGACTCCCAAGCAAGGGACATGACGTTAGGTTTTCCACAGACCTAACCGCCTCAACGCAGGGAACTACCCAGAGTCTGACGGATGCAATGTCACCGCAGCCTACCCTCCCGCCACCCGAAGCGCATCTTATCCATTCAGTCCTCAACGCAGTCCTCCACCCGGTCCTCTCACGGAACAGCCGTGTCGTGACGCGGTCCCGACCCTACCCATCCATCCGCAAAAAGGCCGCCCTGGCGGACGACCTTCTCGTCGAAGAGCCAGACGCTCACCGCCCGTCGAGCCAATGCAGCAGGCCGATCTGCACGAAGGCCGTGGATTCAGGGTAGCCGTTCCAAAAGATCTGGTCGTCATGTCCGTCTCCGTCGGAGTCGGCGACGTTATTGCAGACGGCGCCCAGCTCGTTGATGAGCCGGATCCGCAACGGGTTGTCCCCGCAGAGATAGCCGAGAAGGCGTTCGCCGCGCTCCTTGTACCTGACCTCCCCCGTCAAGGCATGCATCGACGCCAAGCCGTGTAACCAGTGACCAATCATATAAAGCGGCACCTGTGGCAGCTCCTTCTTCGCCATGACGCACGTCATGTCGCCACCGGGCGTGGCGCGACTCGAGAATAACGGCGACCCTTCCCGCCTTTCTTCCGGCCTGAACTTCAGGGCTAGCCAGACGTCTGCGGCCCGCACCGCCGCCGAACGCCAGACCGTGGAGCGGGCATGGTCCTTGAGCAGCCGAGCCCCATCGGCGAGCGCGATGATGTTGACGGCGTTGGCATTGCCGTAGCGCGTCCAGGTACCGTCGGAGCCGGCGATCTCGGCCAGGCCATCGAGCGCTTCCGCGCAGAGGTCGCGCAAAGCGGCGGACGCCCCGGCACCTACCTCGATCTTCATGGCCGGATCGGCCTGATAGGCCGCAAGAAGACCCATGAGCAGGTAGGCATGCTCACCATCGGTACGATTCCAGATCACCTTTCCGGCGGGAGTACGATAAGCGTACTTAAGCGGCAGCGCGTCCCGGAGGCAGAACTTCGTCGTCAAGGCGATCGCCGCGCGCACTTCGCCCGCCATAGCGGATTGGGGCGCAGCCTTGAGAGTCTCGCCCAGCGCCCAAGCAGCTCGTCCGTTCAGCACCCCTCCGCGGGCGAAGTCCCGGTGCTTCGGGTCGGTGAACCAGCCTTTTCCTTCCGTCAGCCACTCGCCTGAGTTGAACATCCCATACCGGTAGGCGCCTGCCGTATAAGTCTCCTGACTACCCGAGGCCTCGCGCTGCGCGAAATTATCAGCTCCCCGGTGCTGTGATGCCAGGAGGTTGCGCGTCACGCCATCGACCAAGCGGACGGAGTCCCGCCCATTCAACCGATACAACACGATGAGGTCGGCAGGGTCGTTGGTGAAAGTGTAAGGACGGTAATTACCGAAACTCTTGTTGGTCGAATCGCCATCCCAAGCGTGATCGTTGGTGGGATTGAACCAACGGGGCCAGACCGCGTTCCAAAAACCAGCGGAGAGGCGATTGCCCAGGGGCGTGGACCAATCCCGGTCCCGATGTTCGAAATCATAGAGCGTGGCTGATTCCTTGAACCACTGCCAATCCGCCGGCTTGGCGAGGTCGAAGTCGGGCTTCTGGATGCGCATCAAGGCCGCGCCGCGGCTACGCATGAAGAGATTGGCCAGGACACGGTTCCGGCCCCACTGGGCGGACCGGTCATCCTTCTTACCCTGTGCGTCGATGAAGTCATCGGTGAAGACGAACGGCAGTTCGGGGCGGACTCCGCCGACCGAGACAAGCAGGGTGATTTCAGCCTGGCTGAGCTTGGCCCGCGCTCCGCCGAACTCGGCTGCGCCCGTGGCGTCCACGTAGAGAACCGAGGGCGTCAGCTTGGCCCGCGGCTGGAAGTCCGCAGGGAAGCGGACTGCGAACGCGCCTGCCTTAGATATGGCCGTAGCCTCATGCGACATACCGTGCGAGGTCGTCACGCGCAGACGAACCTTGGCCCCGTCAGCCAGCGTCGTTTTGCCGCGGACCAGCACCCCGTCATCGCCTGCCGCCACCATCGCCGAAGGTCGCAACGTCGGGGAAAGGTCGACCTCCGGCATGGCCGAAGCCGCCGAGCATGCCCCGCATGACAAAATCAGGAGGAGGATAAATACGGTACGCACGTCACCATTGGGACACCCAAGCGACGAGAAAGTTCAAGCCAATCGGACCTACGCGCGCCGAAGCAAAGGACAGCACTGTCGTGACGCGGTCCCGACCCTGCCCACCAAACCACAAAAAAGGCGCCGGGTTGCGGCGCCAGTTTCGTCGATGAACCTGACGGCTTATTCGAAGTCGTAGATCTTGACGGAATCCCAGTAGGCCTTGCAGTCGGCGATGAAGGCCTGGTGGATCGGGTCGATCTGGTAGGCGTCATGGTCGGCGTGGTTCTTGAAGACGAAGAACTCGGCGAAGTCGTAGGAGGTGTCGATGATCGGACGGACGGCGTGGGTGCTGGGGATGCCGACGTAGCCGCTGTGGATGCTCTTGATGGCGAGCAGGCCGCGGAGCTTGGTCTCGAATTCCGCGCGCTGGGCGGCGGTGATGTCCTTTTTCAGATAGAAGAAGACGATGTGGTGGAACATAGGACGGCAAGGTTTGGCCAAGTCCCGCCCGAAGGAAACAGCAAAGTGCGCGGCTCAAAGGCGTCCTTGCCTCAGGCCGGCCTCGGGACACGCTGGCGCCCTCGCATGCAGTCCCTCGTCGCCCTCTTCCCGGAAGTCACGCCCGCCCAGTGGGAGCAGCTGACCGCCATGGCCGCGCTCCACCGCGAATGGAACGAGAAGATCAACCTGGTCTCGCGCAAGGACA
>Ga0209599_10000449_pt1 | contig 27001 bp, 14 predicted proteins | sample Shrwel_input2_FT_FD_187534 | JGI IMG/M metagenome (GOLD analysis project Ga0209599, IMG submission 187534) | Subsurface microbial communities from deep shales in Ohio, USA - Utica-3 well 1 S input2 FT (SPAdes) (version 2) ...
GTCAAGACTCGTGCGCTGGTGTATAACTTTGGTTCGGTGCTGCAAACTCGTTTCTTCTTTGAAACCAATCAACGCATCTACGACAGTCGCACTGGCACAGTAATTAGTGATTTTGTTCGTGTATTGCGAACCAATAGTCAACCAGATTCTAACTACCCTCTTTACACCAATATTGATTTGAGTATCATTGGCCAACCAGTCGAGAGTGATGGCTACGTTGATGACTACCAGGTAATTGTCAGTTACCAAGACAGTGACGGCGACGGTGTTGCAGACGATCCAGATTTTTTCGATCAGATTGTAAATCCTACATATCAAGCAAACAAAAAACTTGTGTTCTTTGAACAAATTGTGGACTTTGACAATTTGCAACGTTACTTGTTAGTGGAAAAAAGTCGAGTGAACTCAGATTATCCTACTCTGGATGCAATTGAATTGGTAAAATTACAATATGTTGACGGACAAATTTTCTATGCCTACAACGAAGATACTTTTTACAAATTGAGTATTGCAGTTGATGCAACAAGAACTCTTTCACAGATCACCGGATGGAAGGCCCAGGTAGGAAGACAAGACTTGTATTTTCAATACCGTCATAATTCTCCGTTGACTAGTCGTATTGATCCAGGAACTACAAACATCATTGACCTGTATGTGGTCACTCAGGCATATTATACCGCCTACCAGAATTGGGTAAAAGATAGTACTGGCACTGTGCCTAAACCAGCAAGTCCCACACTAGATGAGTTGAATACTGCATATCAAGGATTGAATAACTACAAGATGATCAGTGATAATGTAGTGTTAAATTCAGTAACATTTAAACCATTGTTTGGAGCCAAGGCCGCTGATAGCCTACGAGCCACAATCAAAGTGATACGAGCTTCAAACTCAACTGCCAGTGACAGCGAAATCAAGAATCTCATTGTTACCAACATGAATAACTATTTCAGTATTGATGTTTGGAATTTTGGTGATACGTTCTACTTCTCTGAACTTGCTGCGTATCTACACGATCAGATGGGCGGTATTGTCAGTAGCATAGTGTTAGTACCACTTGATCCACAAAAATCGTTTGGTGATTTATATGAAATTCGATCTGCCCCAAATGAAATTTTTGTCAATGCAGCAGGCGTTGATTCTGTAGAGGTAATTACAGCATTGACCAGCACAAATATTAGAACAGCACCAGGAAGTGGAGTAATTTAATGGCCCGCAATAGAACAGTTGATTTTCTACCGCCAATTTTTCAAACTGAAACCAATAAACAGTTTTTGTCAGCGACCCTTGACCAATTGGTCCAAGAGCCCAAGTTTAAAAAATCTGAAGGATTCGTAGGACGCAGAATAGGTCCAGGCGTAAATCCCAACGACAAATATGTAGTTGAATTAAACGCAACTCGTGCCAATTATCAATTGGAACCCGGTGTAGTAAGCATAGTGCCAGACACCAATGAAATCTCAGATGCCATTACCTATCCTGGTATGTTGGATGCACTGAGTCTGCAAGGGGCTGATGTTAGTCGTGCAGACCGTTTGTTCACAAGTCAATATTATACATGGGATCCTTTTGTTGATTTTGATAAGTTTGTAAACTTCAGTCAATACTATTGGTTGCCAGCAGGACCTCAGCCGGTTGATGTATTTGCAACCACTGTGCCTATCATTGATGAATTCGATGTTGCTATTGTCAACAACGATTATACATTTGGTGGAGTACCTGGTCTTGATCCTGCTATTACCTTGGTACGCGGCGGATCTTACACATTTGTAATGAATCAAAATTCTAAATTTTGGATTCAATCTGAACCCGGCATCAGTGGCACAATGTCATGGGCCCCAAATATCAGCAGTCGAGATGTCTTTGGCGTAGTTGACAACGGAACCTCAATAGGCACCACTACATTCAACGTACCTCAACGAAACGCACAACAGTTTTATTATAATCTCACTAGCATTGGCACAGTTGATTTGATCTGTGACCTTAAGTTTTCAGACATCAACAATGTATACCTTAGCGAGTTTTTGAAACGATTTGATGGCATTGATGACATTACCAATCTTAACAATCGCACCTTGGTATTTTCAAATCCGGATTCTGGAGTCGAAGGCGGTGGCTGGTACAAAACTACTCCGTTTGATCCTCTAACAGAGGTGTCTACCAACAACGGTCTACCGGGCAGCTACGATTCTATCTTGTTTGATCAGGTCACAGACGTACCAGACAATCAAAAATACGGAATCTGGCAGATCCAATACCAATACAACAACACAGAAGGCACCGGCGACCCTATGTTGGTGTTGCAATACATTAGTTCAGTTGACAATCTTGTCAAGTTCAATGTGTTGTTCGGTACACAATGGAGCAATACTTCTTGGTACAAAAACGCCGAAGGATATTATCAAACAATTCCATTGTTGTCAGCAGTGCAAGACGTGCTATGGTACCAAGATAGTTCAAACCCAGAAATATTTGGACGTATTCGATTGATCGAGCAAGATCAAATTGAAACATTGAACATTGCTGACGATATCATTGGAAAGAAAACATATGCCAGCCCCAATGGCGTACAGTTTACCAATAACATGATAGTTCAATTCGAAGGTAGTGTAACACCTTCGGAATATCTTGGAAAAAAATATTATGTGTCAGGAGTAGGAACTGCTATCCACCTGTTGCCAGTGTCACAATATATTACACCAGAAACTTATACAAAAAGTGCAAGTATCCCGTACGACACAACTGGGTACGACAACGGAAATTATGATGCTGATTTGAATCAACCATTGGTCCCAGATTACATTACTATGTCTTTGGATTGTCCAGACCGTAATGCCTGGTCTCGTAGTAATCGTTGGTTCCACATTGATGTAATCAATGCCAGTGCATCATACAATAACACAGTAGCAGTTCTTAACAACAATCAACGTGCTAAACGACCTATTCTGGAATTCCGCGGTGGTACACGGTTGTACAACATGGGTACTGAAGCTAAATCTCCTGTGAGCATTATTGACTTTGATGAAACTGATGCTCTTTCTAACATCAATGGTACAATCGGTTACTCAGTCGATGGGTATCAATTTGTGGATGGATCCCGAGTTATTTTTGCAGCTGACATTGACCCGGAAGTGCGTAATAAAATCTATATTGTAAATTTTATCAGTCCAAGTTCTGACGGCAGTACTATTTTAGAACCCATTATTGATCTGGTCCCAGCCAATGATGCAGTAGTTCTGTATGATCAAACAGTTGTTTGTACCAGTGGTATTACCCTTCAGGGAAAAACTTTCTGGTACGACGGAGTAAGCTGGCATGCTGCACAGGAAAAAACTGGGGTTAATCAGCCGCCATTGTTTAACATATACGATTCAGATGGAATCAGCATCGGTGACCGTATCAAGTACATCAGTAGTACATTTGAAGGATCCAAGCTATTCAGTTACGCTGTAGGGCCAGGCGCAAGTGATGCAGTTCTAGGATTTCCCTTAACGTATCTCAGTCTAAACAACGTGGGTGATATTGTTTTCACCAACAACCTGTATGATGACAAGTTCATTTATGTCAACAACAACACCAGCGTTGAAGAAAACGTAAGTGTTGGTTTTGTTAGACAATATGCAGACCGTACTAACTTCAGTCGAGAGATTGGATGGCAACCTGCTGCAACTCCAAGTAACACATATCAGCAATTTCGATTTGCATACCAGGCCAACACTCCATTGGTCCTAGACATATTAACAGTAACTGAATCAGTGGTTCCTTCTGTTAAAATATATGCTGGAACCAAATTCTTAGACCCAGATTATTATTCTGTAGAATTAAGTCCTGATACCAATCAGACTGTTATCACTCTAGGTCCCAATGTGGTAGCAGCCGAAGGCGACATCATTGAAGTATTGGCTCTGAGTGACCAACCTAGTAGCGTGGGCTTTTATCAAGTTCCTATTAATCTTGAAAATAACCCGTTGAACCAGGATCCTAGTTTGTTTACTTTGGGTACCATCCGTACTCACTACGAAACTATTGCTCAGAATTTAATTGGATTCCAAGGCGCTGTCAACGGATCCAACAACATTCGCGACCTTGGCGATGTTGTTCCTTACGGTCTAAACATACTGCAACAAAGTTCTCCTTTGACAATGGCGGGATATTTCCTTCGCAAGAAAGAATATCAGATTTTTGAATCAATGGAATACAGCAGCCGCGAATACGAAAAATTCAAAGCACAGTTTTTAAATACTGCAATCACCAACGATTACGACACAATGTCGATCGCTGATATTTTAACATCTGTTATAGCAGAAATCACACTAGGTAAAACCAACGACAATCCATTCTACTGGAGTGACATGCTTCCGTCTGGATCAGTGTACACTGAAACAGTCGACACCATCACACCCATTTCTAACAATGTGTTTGACACAGTACAAGTATATGATTTTACCAGTGCAAACTTCAAAGCATTGTTGGTTTATCTAAATAATCGTTTGTTGACTCTAGGAAGTGATTACACTGTATCTCCTGATGCACCTACCTTGACAATTGAATTACCACTGGCTGTAGGCGATGTTGTAAAAATTCAAGAATTCGCCAGCACCGCTGGTAGTTTTGTTCCTAATACTCCGACTAAAATGGGATTGTATCCAGCATTCAAGCCCGAAGTATATGTAGACGAGACCTATACTACTCCTCAAACAGTTATTCGTGGCCACGATGGTAGTATTACTATTGCATTTGAAGATTTCCGTACAGACCTGTTGCTAGAATTTGAAACACGAATTTACAACAACTTGAAACTAGAAGGCAATCCAGTGCCGCTGACTGCTGATCAAGTTATACCAGGTCAATTCCGCACTACAGATTATACCATGTCAGAAGTCAACAACATTCTGGCTCAGGATTTTTTGAGTTGGGTTGGCTGGAACAAATTAGATTATAAACTTCAGATATATCAGCCCGGCAATGAGTTCACCTACAACTATTCAACTGCCAGCAACAAATTATCTCCTGGCACCCCATTGGGAATTGGTGCATGGCGCGGTTTGTATAACTACTTTTACGACACAATTTACCCCAACACACGACCTTGGGAAATGTTGGGATTCAGCCAAGAGCCGTTATGGTGGCAAGATGCATATGGTCCTGCTCCTTATACATCAGGCAACCTGGTGCTTTGGGACGATCTACAAGAAGGTATTGTTCGAGATCCTGCTGGCAGTTATGTACTACCACTATTTGTTCGTCCTCAGTTGACACAAGTGATTCCAGCTGGCAGCGAAGGACAACTACTGAGTCCGTTGACAACCATGGCCGGTGTATACGATTCGTTGGACTTCCGCAAGAGTTGGGTAGTAGGCGATGACGGTCCAGTTGAAAACACTTGGCGTACATCTAGTGCATATCCTTTTGCCATCATGAGACTGTTGGCACTAACACGCCCAGCAGAATTTTTTAGTTTGTTTGCTGACCGAGACGAGTACAAATATGATGCTGATCTGGACCAGTACCTGTACAACAATCGCTATCGCTTGGACGCCAATGGAGTGCAAGTCTACGGCAACGGAGTAAGCAAAGCCAGTTATATCAACTGGATAGTTGACTACAATCGACTAACTGGAATTGATTCAACTGATGAATTAACTGCAGACCTTAAGAATTTAGATGTAAGGTTGTGTTATCGAATGGCAGCATTCACTGGCAAAAATTTACTTCAACTCTATACAGAAAAATCAAGTCCCACTAGCTTGAATTCTAGCTTGTTGCTGCCAGATGAAAGTTATAAATTACTGTTCTACAAGAACGTGCCTTTTGGCAAATTAACTTACAGCAGTGTGATAATTCAAAGCACACCTGAAGGATATGCAGTTTACGGATATAGCACCACTACCCCGTATTTCAACATATTACAAAGCCGTGTGTTGGGGCTGACTAGAACTATCTCAGCTGGCGGCTCCACAGTAACAGTACCAACAGAGTACACAAACGATGTGGTCCAGGTACCGTACGGCTATGTATTTCCTACTATCAATGTGTTGGCTGACTTCTTGTTGAGTTATGGACAACTGTTACAAACACAAGGCATGATTTTTGATGATGTTGAAAATGGTTATGTAATTAATTGGGATCAGATGGTCAGTGAATTCCTATATTGGGCCAACCAAGGATGGGAAGTTGGCAGTGTAATCAATCTAAATCCTGCTGCGAACAGAATTTCTGTGCAAAAAGATTTGGCAATTGTTGACAGTATTGCATTGCAAACAGTTGAAAACATGGTATTAGACCAGAACCGCCAACAACTGAGCACTCGAGATCTAATTATTAATCGTAATGACAATACTTTTACAGTTGAATCTGTAAATGGACAAACCATTAACTATCTCAATCTCAACTACGTCAGTTACGAAAATATGATTGTGCTTGACAATCGTAGTATTTTTGCTGATCTGATCTACGATCCAGCAACTGGCGCAAGACAAAATAGAATAAAGATATTTGCAACAGTATCTTCAGAATGGAACGGACAACTTGATGCTCCTGGATTTATTCTTAATCAGAACAACATTGAACCGTGGAAACAATACCGCAAATACACACGCGGTGAAATTGTCAAATACAAAAACTTTTACTACAGCGCGGTCACATTGGTGCAGCCCAGTGCTGAATTCAATTTTGATTATTGGACTCGTAGCGATTACACAGAAATCCAACAAGGGCTGTTGCCTAATTTGCCCAACAAAAGCAATGAGCTAGCCAACAGCTATGATGTGTTCAGAACAAATCTTGAAGAAGACCAAGACTTGCTTAGTTATGGACTAATTGGATTCCGACCTCGCCAATACATGTCTGCGTTGAACCTAAGTGACACTACTCAGGTTAACTTGTACCGCCAGTTCTTAGGTACCAAGGGCACTGTACAAGCTGCTGAACTATTCACATTTGCTGACTTGGGTCGCGGAGTTGCCCAATATGATATCTACGAAAACTGGGGTGTCCAACGTGCAGTGTATGGAGCCAACGCCAATCGTAGCTACTACGAGTTACAACTCAACGAAGCCAATTTACAAAGTAATCCTAGCCTAATTCAAGTTGTATTACCAGAGCAACAGAGCAAGGCAGATCAAACTGTGTTGATAGACAATCTTTGGAAAGAAAGTTACAACATAACCAGTCCAGATATTTTGACCACAATATATCCAGACATCACAGACACTGCTTTCCCCAGTGCTGGATATGCTGATTTCAGTGATGTTGACATAACAGTGTTTGACATTACAACACCAACGGAGTTAAATGCCAGACTTGATATAATTGGAAACGGAACTACTATTTGGGCAGCAAAAGTCAATGACTACGATTGGAATGTGTACAGATCTGTAAAAGTTTCTGGACTAATTGTAGGAGTCAATGCCAATCTTGATGGTACGTGCCTGGTGACATTTAATGCAGCTCATGGCCTGACCAAAGACAGCATTGTGGTCATCAAGAATTTTGATGATGCCATCAACGGATCGTACATTGTGTTGTCTACCAATAACATTTATCAGATAACAATTGCTGCAGTACTTCCTAATAATCAAGTAGTGGTATCAGGAACTGGAATAGCATACAAGTTGCAGACTCAGCGAGTGACACAAAGTAGTGATATACTGAACTTGCCGTACTCTAGAGATTTATTACCAGGTGCAAAAGTATGGGTAGACAACAACGGTGAAGGACACTGGAAAGTAGTTGAAAAGCAAGAAGTGTTCACAGTAGACAACACACTTGCTCCTAATTCTCCTATTAGTAATACCAGCTTCGGCAGCAGTATTGCACAAGGCGCAGAAAATTTGTATGCCATAGTAGGAGCTCCTACTTACAGCACAACAGGTGGCGTCTACACTTATGTAAAAACTAGCACACGAGCATTTGACGAAAACAGTTTTATTGTGCCCACTGCAGTTGATACTGAAAGTTATGGATTCTCTGTCACTGCTGGCGGCGCAGCCTGGATGGCAGTTGGTGCTCCTGCTAGTGCAAACAACCGAGGATATGTAACACCAATATATCGCAGTACAGGCAGTGCTATATTTGACATAAATGGATTCTTTACAGTTCCGGACATCCGAGCACTGCAATATCCTGCTGAGTTTGGATATAGTGTGGCAATGAGCGCTGATGAGCGCTGGTTGTACATTGGCGCACCTGGTATCAACACAGTTTATGCATATGGCCGTGTTGACGTAGATGATCAAAGCGTTGGTTACTTTACTGATGGAAACAACTACAGTTTCAACTACAGCGACCACATTGTAATTGATCAACCACCTACTTTGGCATTTGCAAACAATTTGCAAATGGTTGTGTTGCTCAACAATCAATTGCTAACACTGGGCATTGATTACACAATTGATGGCAACAATGTTACATTGTCCACAACTCCTCCTGCTGATTTGTATCTGTTGATTGCTCGACGCACTACCACAAGCTTAGACCGAGGAGATTATCGCGGTATCACTGGTACCACTGTGGGAAGTGGCTCTAACGCTACATTTAACGTAGTTAACCAAAGAGGCGTGTACTCAGCTACAGTTGCTAACCCAGGAACTGGATATGCTGTTGGTACCACCATTACTATTGCTGGCACAGCATTACAAAACTTTGGCACCACTGCAACAACTCCTGCAAACGATATGCAAATCACAGTGGCTTCAGTGGTAGGTGGAGGCGCCACTGGTCCTATTGAGTCTATTACTATTCTTGGCTCCGGAGTGGGAAACACAAGCTCGTTCTCATTGGACGAATGGTTTTACAGTGTTACTAATATCTATAGTTTTGAAGTTTTTGTTAACGGAATACAACAACGTCCCAACATTGATTTTGAATTTGATCAGGATTACAGCACATTAGAAAAAGGTCGAACACTGATATTTTTCAGCGCACCTGCTGCAGGCGCAATCATTGATGTAACTGCTAGAAGTTATTTTACCTACGTTAATCAAATAACAGCGCCAACTACACTGCTAGATAATGCCAGATTTGGTCATAGTCTAAGTTGCACCACTGACGGCCGACAGATCATGATTGGTTGCCCAGATACTACCTACAACCTTAAAGAAGAAGCAGGTACAGTGTATGTGTTTGATCGTTACGTTCAAAGATTTATTATCAACGACACTGCACAAACTACCTACACAGTTAGCGATGGACAACTGGTAGCACCTACTTCTGTGTTGTTAAACAACCAATTCTTGGTCAACAAGGCTGGTAGAATAACTGGCACGTTCAGTGTTGACATCATTGGCGGCGATGATGTTGTGGTATTGGATACCACACTCAATGTAGGCGACATATTAGAAATTGAAAGCAACCAATTTAATTTGTTGCAGACTATCAATAGTCAGACCGAAGGAGTGCTTGACAATTACGGTAGCGCCATTGATTCGTGCAACAACAATTGTAGTTTGTACATTGGTGCTCCCAATGCTACTTTAAGAACAAACACTGGGGGCACCTTGTCGCTTGCTGGTTATGTCGAACGCCGAGTTAACAAGAGTCGAGTTTATGGAACCACAACCAGTGGTGATGCTTCTCAAACATTGGTACCCGGCGACACCCTTCGTATTAACAATCAGGTGGTTGTGCTGACCGCACCAGAAACATGGACCTACGCTGAGTGGGCTCAAAGAACAGTTGTAAACAACAGCGGCTCTTTGTATCGTGCAATACGTTACGTTCCTCCTGGAATCGAAATTACCGATACTACATATTGGCAACCAGCCAACTGGTCGGCACAGTTGGTCAACGACATTAATGATACTGCTATTCCCAACGTGAATGCAATATGGTTCCCATTTGGTACAGCAGTTGGTGGCAGAATGACCATTTCAATTATCAATCCTGCAGCAGCACCGGGCAATAATAAACTCAGTGTTCTTCCGGGACAAATTGGTACTATATTTGAAGACTTGGCGTTTGATACCTATGCGTACACACAAACTATCTATAGCCCTGTTCCGCAAGAATACAGTAACTTTGGTAGTGTAGTTAATATTGATACCTCAGCAAACACTTTGACAGTGAGTGCTCCAAAGGGCACAGCTATTCTACCAACTACGTTTGATTTTGGTAACACCTATTTTGACACTCGTAGTACTAGATTTACAGCACCAATCGATCAAAGTGGTGTTGCCTATACATATGATTATTTGCCAAGCAAAGAGGACACCATCAACAATACTGGTAAATTTGTGTTTGGGCAGCAGATCTACAGTAAAGATTCGCAGAGTCTTGACCAATTTGGCACAGCACTTGATTATACCAATGGTGTTTTATTAATTGGCGTGCCCGGATACGATGCTGGAGACAGCACATTGAGTGAACTCAATTACGGCCGTATCAGTGTATTCAACAACTTTACTAACACTCCAGCCTGGACCACTATTAAAGAACAACAACCAGTGGTTGATATCAAGTTGATCAACAGTGTTTACACCTACAATGCAATAACAAGTGCTGCCACTGAATTCTTTGATTTCATTGATCCTTTGCAAGGAAAAATACTAGGAGCAGCTCAACAAAACATCAATTACATTGGAGCTATTGATCCTGCACAATACAACGTGGGACAATTTAACAACAATGGACAACGATGGGGTGTTGGCCATGTGGGAGAAATATGGTGGGATACTAACAATGTTAGATTTATTAATCCCAACCAAGATGATATTGTATATGCAAGTAGACGCTGGAGCCAGGTATTCCCAGGCAGCTCAGTTGATGTATATCAATGGGTCGAAAGTCCTGTGCCTCCTGTGTCTTGGACTACATTAAATCTAGGCGGAACGCCAAAAGATATTGTAAGTTACGACATCAGCAGCCAAGTCAATGAACAAGGATTATTCACCACTAGCTATTTCTTTTGGGTCAAAGGTCTTAATTCTGTAGCAACCAATATTGGGAAAACTCTGAGCGTGACTGGAATTGCTCAATATATTGAAAATCCCCGCAGCAGTGGAATCCCATACGTGGCATTTATCAATGCCAGTACCACTGCACTTTACAATGCAGTGGACTTGATTTCTGCACAGGATACCATACTCAATATCGAATTTGATCGAGAGCTCAATGACGACAATGTACACGTTCAGTACGAATTGATTCCTGAATATAGAGAAGATGGTTTCTTGAGTGCTGGTTTATATCGCAAATTGCAAGACAGTTTCTGTGGCGCTGACACTGTGGGCAACAAAGTGCCAGACGTTAACTTGAGCCCTGCCAACCGGTACGGTGTGCAATTCCGTCCTCGACAAAGCATGTTCTTGGATCGTTATACAGCACTTCAAAATTATCTTGAATATGCAAATGCAATACTAGCTCGATACCCAATTGTTGAATCCCGTAAATTTGCATTGTTGAACAGCAGGGAAGTTGAACCATCATCAACCAGCGGAGAATGGAACAAGCGAGTTGCTGACATCGAAGAACTAAGTTATCAAAACTTTAAATCTGTTCCTGTTGGATACAAGTATCTGGTGGCCAGCAACAGTTTACAAAATGGTTTGTGGACCATTTACGAAACTACTGCAAAACAAACATTTGAAAGTTTGTTACTGTTGCGCATTCAAAATTATGATACACGTAGATACTGGAGTCACATTGACTGGTATGCTCCTACTATCAATCCGGGCAACGTTCAGGTTGCGTATGAAGTTTTGAATTATTCTGAGTTGAGTACAATCACTGCACCATTTGGCACAATTGTTCAGGTCCGCGCCAATGCACAAGGAAAGTGGGAATGGTATGCTTATGGGTATATCGATATTGTCACCGGAGAAGTAGTATACGAATGGCAACGGGTGGCTCTTCAAGACGGAACCATTAAATTCAGCAATGTGTTATGGAATTATCAGATTGGAAGATTTGGTTTTGATGTAGAAGTATTCGATGCTCAATATTTTGATCAAGAACCTGTAATTGAAACACGCAAGATAATTCAATCTATCAACGAAGAGTTGTTGATAGATGATTTAGCAATTGAACGCAACCGCGCTCTGATATTGATGTTTAATTATGTGTTGACTGAATTCAAGGCGCCAGAATGGCTGGTTAAAACCAGTTTGGTTGATGTAACACACAGAATTCGTTCGTTGGTTCCTTACCAAATTTATCAACAAGACAACCAAGACTTTGTTGTTAACTACATCAAAGAAGTCAAACCATATCGTGTTCAAATCAGAGAAATCAACTTGACATACGATGGTTTTGATTCGTATCAAGGTACAATGACTGACTTTGATGTACCAGCATATTATAATACTGATCTAGTCACTCCTGCATACACTAGTCCTATACTTACACCGTATACGCCAAGCACAGCAGTTGGTACTGGAAAGCAATCTTATCTCAGCGATGCTGCTCCTGACAGCAAAATTTGGTCCACATTACCTTGGAATGCATGGTATCAAAATTACCTATTAGAAATAGATACTGTTGAAGTAATCGACGGCGGTTCTGGATATTCTATTCCGCCAGTGGTAACGGTGATTGGGGATTCTATAACTCCAGCGATCATGACAGCACAAATTAACAGTGCAGGCAAAGTAGTTGGCATTATTGTAATCGATTCAGGATCTGGTTACAGTTCTACTGCTCAGATTGAATTAACTGGTGGCGATGGTCGCGGCGCTCGTGCAATTGCAAGAATGTACAACAGCCTAGTACGTAATATCAATACTACAATTAAATTTGACCGCTATCAATACAACTCTGACATTGTAACATGGACTCAAAACGTTGCCTATAGCAGTGGCACCAGGGTCAGATTTGGCGACATTGTTTGGTCAGCTGACAGCAACGTAGCAGCATCAACTGAGTTTGATCCGCAATATTGGACCACAGTTTCAGCCACCAATCTAGGAGGCGTTGATCGAATAACTGGTTATTATGTTCCAGCAGTCAATGAACCTGGTCTGGAATTGCCTTTGTTGATCTCCGGTATTGATTATCCAGGTGTGCAAGTAAGCGCCCCTGGTTTTGATCAAGACACTGGTTATGACATAGGCAATTTTGATATCAACCCATTTGATAACATCAGTTATGGACCAGAAGGTAAACCAACTTATGATCCTGCTATACTAGATGCAATCTATGAAAGCAATTTCTTAGATCCTTACCTAGGAACACGCACCTATGATGTCAACGTTGAAGGCGGCGAGTTTATTGATACCTATTCAAGTCACGCACCAGAAGAACTTGTGCCTGGCAGTGAGTTTGACACACTTGATTTCCGCGTCTATACTCGACCAGGGTCGGACTGGGATCTCAATGGCCATGGATTTGTTTGGAAAATCAACAAATGGACCTACAACAGTATAACTGCTACTTCGATCAGTTATGATAATCTCATAACAAACCCAGTGCAAGTACGATTGACCAATCAAACTCAACAAAGAGAATTGGCACTAAACATAGATTATGTGGTTGATTGGGACAACGCAACAGTGAATGTAATCACAGTTGCTGGCAGCGAAGCAGCCAATAACGGCGATGTGCTGATTGTTAGTGTGTTTGGCATTGGCGGCGGAAGCCAGTTGTTCAAAGATGGTTACAAAGGATCTGACTTGATCGACAACGATTCTGTTGTGGTGCCAGTGGCCATGGCTGAAATCCAAGAAGCAGCGATATTTGTTGATGGCGCTCAACAATTTGGATATACAATGACTTCCGAAGGGTTGGGCACAAAAATTACATTTAGCCATCCGTACCTTGATACAGATTATATCAATATTACTATACTGGGTTACAGCACTCCTACGCAATACAGTTGGAGTAGTCCTATTTCACAAACCTGGATTAGCAACGGAGAGCTAAATTACAGCATTGACGCCTTTATGGGCGGAACAAACAGTGTGAATATGATTGTTGAACTCAATGGTATTCGCGCACGTCCGCCTGAAAGTGTTGAATATGTAGCAGACGGATCTTTGGCATATCTGTTGCCAACACGAGGCGGCTACCCACAAGGACTGATTGCTGATAACGAGGTACAAGTTTGGATTAATAATGTTCCGCAAGTGTTGTACGTTGATTTCACACTAGAAAATTTACCTGTTGCAGACGATCGAGAAGTAATTTTTACTACTCGTCCAGCCACTGGAGACATTATATTGATTTCTGTATGGACTAGAGCAGATTACACATTGCAGACTGATGGCAGTAGTTTGTACAGCAATCAATTGTTGTTCCGAACAGATTCTGGATTCTATCCACAACTTGGAGATATAGTTACAGTCACAACGTGGAATGACACTAGACAGCAAGAAATATTAACTTTGGTGTTCCAAGGACCTGTCACAACTGGAGTCGCTGTAACCCAAGGTTACGACACTACAGATTTTGACTTGGCAACAGCGCCAGACACAAGCGGAAGTTATGATTTCTCAGTGGGCACAGTAGAAACAAAGAATGATTTCCAACTTGGCCGTCCAGTACTTGATCCCACAAGACTATGGGTAACCAAGAATGGCCGCCAACAGTTCTATGGCATAGATTTCTTGATTGTTGGAGAAGAATTAATACTAGGCGGCCCAACAATCAGCGCCACAGACGTAGTTGTAATTGAACAATTTACTGATAGCACTGTGCCAGAAGCATTAGATTTGCGAATTTTCCAAGACATGCGCGGCGTGCAGGCCACTTATCGTATGAGTCCAAGTACTACTACATATTTGGTACAACCATTGTTAAAAGATGATGACATCATTTACTTAAACAATGTTGGGGCTCTAGCACAACCAAACTTGACCATCAACGTGTGGGGATTGGTTATCATAGGAAGTGAGCGCATTATGTATCGAGACTATGATGCAGTTAACAACACTGTCAGCAGTTTGCGCAGAGGAACTGCAGGTACTTCTATATGTGATCACGAAGTTGACAGTTTGGCCTACAACGTTAACAGTGATAATTTGTTGTACCCAGAATACCAAGATCGTTATGTTTCTGACTATGTGCTTGGTGATGGTACAACAACAACATTTGTTGCTGGTAACATTAACTTGGACACTCCTACCAAAGCAGGATTTGATATGACTCGTGCAATTCAAGTGTATGTTGGAGGAACATTGCAAACCAGTGGATATACTGTGACAAGTATTGCGCCAGCGACTGTGGTATTTGATGTTGCACCAGCGGCAGGATACCAAGTCACGATACAAGTACGACAGTCTCGAAGCTGGTATGCAACTGGAATCTATCCTAATCCTAGCAACGGTAATGCATTACAAACACAGGTTACATTAGCAGGACAGTTTTTCAGAGACCAATAAACAAGGTAAATAAAATATGATAGAAAATAAACCCACTGAGCCTGTTTATCAGGCTCAGAATCCAGCTCAAAAAAAGCCCAATGAATTAGGATCCCTTACTGTGTCTGGATTTGTAAAGATATTTGACCCTAAAACACAAGAGGTATTCGTGGAGACCAGATCATGATTAATACAGGCCTTGTTAAAATTGAAGGCTTTGTCAAAATATTTGACCCAATTTCGGGAGAAGTATTTGTTGATAAAAAAAATGCCATTCATTATGAAAATATGAGTGTTGCATTAGCTGAGACTTTGGCACACAAGACCCAGGGTTGGATCTCTCAAATGGCATTTGGTAACGGTGGCAGTTCTGTAGATCCTACTGGAGTTATCACTTATTTGCCTCCTAATACCACAGGACAAAATGCTGATTTATACAATGAAACCTACTTTAAAGTAGTTGATGACACTAGTGCTGCAAACACTGATGCTGCCAACAACAATTTAACAGTTCTACATACAGCAGGTAAAGTTTACACTGATGTTTTAGTAAGTTGTTTGCTTGATTATGGCGAACCGCCTGGTCAGCAAGCATTTGATAACAGCACAAATTTCAATGGTGAATTTGTGTTTGACGAACTTGGTCTCAAAAGCTGGAACGGTACAGATAACGAACTCAGACTGATTACTCACGTGATCTTTCACCCTGTGCAAAAAAGCTTGAATAGACAAATTCAGATAGATTACACTGTGCGTATACAGACACTGACCAACTTGAGTGCAGCATAAATACACATAGTACAAGTGGTAATAAATACCTAAAGAATTCGGAGCAGACAAATGGCATATACAATTAACTTAACTGACGGTAGCATTTTTGCAGTAGTAGCAGATGGTACCGTTAACACCAGTTCGAGCATGATCCTGGTAGGTAAAAACTACGCTGGATACGGTGAATTTTTAGACGAAAACTTCATCCACCTGTTGGAAAATGGTTCTAATACCACTGCACCAGGTGCACCGTTAACTGGACAATTATGGTGGGACAAATCAACTGGAACAATGAAAGCTTATAATGGCACAACCTTTAAAGTTATTAGTGGTGCCACATCCAGTACAACTGCACCTACTAGTTCAGTAGCTGGTGATCTATGGTTTGACAGCACTAACGCACAGCTCAAAGTCTACAGCGGTGCAAGTTGGATCCTGGTAGGCCCTGCATTTACAGCAGGAACTGGTACCACTGGTGCAATTGTTGATACTATTACAGATAACACAGCCGTTAGTCACGTTGTTATTAAATTATTTGTAAACAACCAAATTGTTGGTATTGTCAGCAAAGACGCAGCATTTACTCCACAAGTTGCTATCACTGGATACACCACAGTTCGTCCTGGTATCACATTGGCAACAAGCATTGCTGGCGTTAATCAGTTGTTCCAAGGAACAGCCACAGACTCGCAATTGCTTGATGGACTAGACTCAACTGATTTCTTGAGCAGTATCAGCAACGACACAACCAGCGGCACATTGGGTATCCTAAACAACGGTGGATTGAGTGTTGGTGTTAATAGCGATGCTCGTATTAGTGTAACTGGTAGCGATGTATATTTCCGCAATCAAACACAAAACGGAAACATTCTTATTCAGATCAACAACGGTGGTGTTACAACCACAATTGGTACAATTTACGGCGCCAACTCTACCATGAACTTTGGTAATGCATTGAACGTGGGCAGTATTGCTCACAGTGCTGCAAACGGTGTTGGTAATATTGGTTCTAGTTCTAGCTATTTCAACCAGGTGTTTGCCCAGGCCACCACAGCACTATATGCTGACGTTGCAGAACGATTTGCGTCTGACATCGAATATGCGCCTGGCACTGTGGTAGAACTTGGCGGAACTGCTGAGATTACACAAGTAACCGACGATGCTAGCGATCGAGTGTTTGGAGTTATTTCTACTCGCCCAGCCTTTACAATGAACGGCGGCGCCGGTACAGATATTACTCACCCTGCAGTTGCGATGACAGGCCGTGTTCCAGTCAACACAATTGGAGCAGTACGAAAAGGTGATCGACTGGTGTCGGCAGGCAACGGCCTGGCTCGAGCTGCATCGAAAGGCGAAGCCACAGCATTTAACGTTATTGGTCGTGCATTGGTTGATAAACTTGACAGCGATGTCGGTACAGTTGAAGCAATTGTGACAATCAAATAATAGGAAAAAGAGATGACATATTCTAGTGGTGGCTTGATTCAAGCAACGGATTATAATGGATTTGTGAGTACCACTGCTGGTGCCAACCTCAACGACTTTTGGAGCACAGGCAGCGGCGACAAAGGATGGGGCCAGTCTGCTGTGGCAACTACATCCGCTGGCAGCACCGTGACTGCTACACAATGGGCTAGCTTGGTTAACAATCTTAGCACTTCTGGCACACGAACAGGTACTTCGTTAACTGCCAGGACTGCACCCACTGCTGGTACATTGATCAGTGTGCTAGCAGCAATCAACACTGATTTGACCAACGTCACTACCAATAGAGGAAACACAATTAGTTCGGGTACTACTAGTTCAACCTGGAGTGGCAGCACAGCCAAGACCGGTACCACTGGTTTGGGTCCAGCCCCATGGACCATAACCTTTACTCACACTGTTACATTTGGATCAGCTGACCAGGCCAGATACTTTTGGAATGCTGGTGGCTTGGTATTGCTTGACATGAGCAAGAGTTCAACTGGAACAGACACAGATCCAGACTGGAATACGTTTATTGGCACAGTTGGTACTCTTTACATGAGTGGACGAGTTAACAGTGCTGCCCAGACTATTTCTGGTACAAGTTATACTGGGTTCACCAGGGTAGGCGGATCTGGAACCCCGAGTCCTAACCTGACTACCACAGGCTGGTATTCATTAACAGCAGGTGCTGCTGCTACCACAATGTGGCAATTGAACAACAGTGTTAGCCCTTATAGCGGAGAATACGTTCGTGTTACAGCCGCTGTCAACGCAGGTCGCACTGCACTGACATTGGTCACCACATGGTTCAGCGATGGCAGCGCAAACCCAGGTAGCAATGCCAACATCAGCGGCGGAACTGACACAGCCAGTGGCGGCGGGTTTGGTACAGCTCCTGCAGTACGGTGCCGATTTATACCCCCTTCGACTACATATTTGAGTGCAAGCTGGGGTACTCCAACTGTTGCTGCCTCGGTGTCTTGATCAAACTTACTTGTTCAAAAGGGCCTCCGGGCCCTTTACCTTTGACTACATATAATGTATACTACTTAAATGACTACTACAGATCAAATTATAGCCCATGCTCGCGCAAGATTTGAGCATGCTGCTGCTCGAAAACTCATACAAGAAAAATATCACGCCCGAATGTTATTTGCTGCTCAAGGCGGCATGTGGCGTGCTGGCCCAGAATTACAAACCATACTGTTGACCTGTCCAGATACACAAGCTGTGATATTAGACTTATACGATACTCCGGTCCGAGTCAACACTCGAGAACTATTTGCACTAAGTCAGCAAAGGTGGCAAGAGCAAATGAATGCTTGGCTAGTGGAATACGAACAACTGAACCAAAACAGATGACACGCGGTGCATTAATATTTGCCTTCAACAATGAACAAACCGATTATGTTGCTATGGCTGGATGGTGTGCTGAAAACATTCATAGGCACCTCAACATTCCAGTGGCCGTTGTTACCGATGCCCCAGACCGAGCGAGAACGTATTCGTCAATCGATAGAGTCATACAAGCAGTACCTGAATCCGGGGGAACCCGTTATTTTGAGGATTATCAAAGTACTGTTACATGGCACAACGCTGGTCGTGTGGACGCCTATGCGCTTTCGCCGTGGGACCGGACCCTGGTACTAGACGCAGACTATGTAGTAGCCAGTCCGCAATTGAATCTGTTGCTTGACAGTGAACAAGATTTCCTGTGTCATAGATGGGCATATGATATTACTGGACTAAATGACTTTAGCGGACTAAACTATTTTAGTAGAACCAACATGCCCATGTGGTGGGCCACAGTAATGATGTTCAATAAAAGCACACAGGCCAAGGCTATATTTGATATCATGAACATGGTCAAACACAATTGGTCTCATTATCGTAGACTGTATGGAATTGGCCAAAGCAACTATAGAAATGATCATGCACTCAGTATTGCATTGAATGTCACCAGTGGAAATACTTTGTCTCACACAGGCATTCCGTGGAATCTAGCCAGTCTAACCACTACTCATAAATTGACACAAACAGATCTTGACAGTTACAGAGTAGACTTTGTTAATCCTGCTAAACGCAATCAATACATCACTGTCAACAATCAAGACTTTCATGCCATGGGAAAACAACAACTAGGAGCTATCGTTGCCAATCAAAGCTGAAAAAGGATATCTAATACCCGCTGTGGGCGATGTGTATGAGTCATGCGCCGAGCATTTGCGCAATAGTATTCTGGCTTGGCATCCTGAAGCCAATGTCACTGTGCTAACTGAATCCATGCTGCCATTTGGCAAGCAGGATGGTTTTGCCAACGACTGGCAGGTATTTGCAGCAAGTCCTTATCGGCAAACCATCAAGTTAGAAGCAGACATGTTGATTACCAGTCCAATTGATCATTGGTGGACCATGTTTGAACACCGAGATGTAGTTGTCAGCACCGGCTGCAGGGACTACTACGATCGCCCTGCTACCAGTCGTTTCTATCGCAAAGTATTTGACTTGAACAATTTACCAGATGTGTACAATGCTATCACTTACTGGAGATTAAGCGCCACTGCAAAAGAATTCTTTAATTTGGTTAGAGATATTTTTGAACACTGGGATCAGTACAAACAGTTGATAAAGTTTGCAGATGAAATTCCCTCTACTGATTTAGTGTATGCTATGGCTGCACAAATAATGGGACCACAACTAGTAACACTGCCGCCAGGCCATGCTCCGCAGATTGTACACATGAAACGTCACATCATTGGCGGACACTCCGACAAATGGACCAGCGAGCTAACATGGGAACATCTCAACCCAGGACTACGCATCAACACAGTAACACAGCACGGCGCAGTACACTACCATATCAAGGATTGGTTAAATGAACGAAACCACTGATAATTTTTGGGCTGCATTTGAATCTTGGCAAGCCGAACCAGAAGTGGTACATGTTCCTTTATACAGGTTGTACTACGACGAGCGCGGATATCCAATATGTTATTCAGGTGACGACATGCCAGGTAATTATATTGATGTTGATCTTGATGTATTTCATCGAGCATTGACCAACGTGCGGGTGATTGATGGCAAGTTAAAAATATTTGAACATCAACATGTGTTCAACAAATTAATACCAAACACTGCCCAAGGAACACATTGTGATCCAACTAATGTTTGCGTCATAGTTGATGCAACTCAACCACATACAAAATGGAATTTGAAAGATGAAAACAATTGATGTTGCAGATCTAGACTGCATTTATCTAACATACGATGAACCACAAAAAGAAGAGTTTTGGATCAAAATTAGGAACATGGTTCCTTGGGCCAAACGGGTGGATGGCGTTAAGGGCAGCGATGCTGCTCACAAAGCGGCGGCACAGGCCAGTGACACTGATAGATTCATTCTCATTGATGGCGACAATCTCCCCGATCCGACGTTTTTTAATCAAACGCTTGTTCTTCCTAATGAAGAATATGAGAATGCTGTGTTCCGCTGGAAAGCACGTAACGATATCAATGGATTGACATATGGCAATGGCGGACTGAGCTCTTGGACTCGACAATTTGTTGAGAACATGCGTTCGCACGAAGCAAGTGATGGATCACCAGAAACACAAGTAGAGTTTTGTTTTGATCCACAATACTGGGCCATGCATGATTGCTACAGTAGAACATACCCCAATGGTGATGCCAAACATGCTTGGCGAGCTGGGTTCCGGGAAGGTGTCAAGATGTGTTTAGATCAAGGAAGACGCATTGACCCTGATAATTTTACCGTCAAGATACATAGACGCAACCTTGACCATCTCACTATCTGGCACAACATTGGCGCGGATGCAGAGTTTGGTGAATGGGCCATAGCAGGCGCACGTCAAGGAACATACATGACCATGCTGACCAATTGGGATTATACTCAGGTACAAGACTTTGCTGCACTAGACGAACTGTTCAAAACAGTAGAAGATAGTCAGCCTCGATTGTTGAGCTATCGAATTGGCGAAGACTTACACAGTCAACTGGGATTGCCAGTGGCCATACTAGAAGCAGAACAAAGTGAATTCTTCAAACATCATTATTCCAGATCCTGGCAAAATCGAGGAGTAATGACAAGAGAAATTGACGTCATTAGAGAAATTGAAGGCTGGTAATGGATAATAAAAGTGACTTCATGCATAGTGCAGAACAAATGAAGTCAGCCCTTGGTCCTGCATTGTGTCTTGCCAAATGGAAGCAGGTAAGTTTTCACTTGCCCACTGGACTCAACAACTCGTGCTATCATCCTCCCCTGCACAAGATCACCGAAGCTGATCTGTCACGCCCGGGTGGCCTACACAACACCGATCACAAAAAGGCTCAGCGTGTGATGATGCTGCGTAACGAAAAGCCTTCGGAGTGTCAGTACTGCTGGAACATGGAGGCCAACGACAAATTGTCCGATAGACACTATCGTTCTGGTGAACCATGGGCAGCAGTGGATTTTGAACGTATTCAAAACTCAACAGGAACAGAAGATGATGTCATCCCCTCGTATGTGGAAGTTAATTTCAATAACGCTTGCAATCTACGTTGCTCTTATTGCAGTCCTCAGTTTAGTTCTAGCTGGGCCGACGAATCCAATAGGCTGGGTGCATATCCTACTAGCAATCCTCATAACGCACCTGAACACTTTGGCGGTAACCGGCGGGTTATCCCTAACAAAGAAGACAATCCTTACGTTGAAGCGTTTTGGCAGTGGTGGCCCACGCTGTATCCTGAGCTAGAACATTTCCGTATGACTGGCGGCGAGCCACTCATGGACCGAAACACTTACCGAGTGTTTGACTATGTGCTGGCAAACCCCAGTCCTCGACTGCACTTGAATGTGACATCCAACTTCTCAGTAGAGGATTCATTGTTTGAAAAGTATCTGGGCTATGTCAAACAGTTGTGTACACCCAACATTGAGCACTTTATGCAGTATGTGAGTCTGGACTCAGGCTCGGGTCCACAAGCTGAATACATCAGGCATGGCATGAGTGCAGACCGCGTGGTTCGCAATGTGAATCGCTATCTTGCTGAAGTTCCTACTCGTAATAGTTTGACCTTTATCATTACCATGAACAACTTGAGTGTGACTGGTTTTCAAGACTACATGGAATGGATCCTGCATCTGCGTACAGTGCATTCAAGCACTTATCAACGTGTGTGGTTTGACACGCCTGTGCTGCGAGAACCTGCATGGCAGAGCCTACAAATCTTGCCTGAAAGTTATGCAGTACAACTAGAAAAGTCACGTGATTTTATGCTGGCCAACATGACCACTGAAGACAAACCTTTACATGGATTCAAGGACTATGAAGTGCAACGACTGGAGCGTGACATTGCCTGGATGCGCTCAGGTCAAGGCCAAGATCACAGTCGGGCCAAAGCAGACTTCCATCGTTTTTTTGCAGAGCACGATCGTCGTCGTGGCACAGATTTTCGGAAAACGTTTCCTGAAATGGCCACCTGGTGGCACGAATGTGAATACTATGCTCGTAGTTGATACTTTTTGTGAAGTATACGATTTAATCAAACCCCAAATTGATTTGGAATTCTGGGATTTTGCCACAGTACAAATTGTACCAGGCGCCACTTACATAATTGGTCGTGAGCAATTTCGTACCAACCTATTAAAAATACGCAGTTTGGTGGAATCCAATATCATACGTGTGTTTTTGTGTAATCCAGCAGAAGGGTCTGACACACTGAGATCACACTGTATACAATGGAAAATAGATGATTTAGTCAAGCAAGGAAAGATACCATTGATTGGCGGTGGCGACATGGACTCTGAATGGCCCCATTTGCAGTACGACAGCTTCCTGCCCAGGGTACTAGGCTACAATGAAAATCTGGCTGCTATTGCACAAAGCGATCAGATATATTCCAAAACAACAAAACCCTATAAATTCTTATTTCTAAATGGGCGAACAAGAACACATAGAAAATATCTGCTGGAAGCATTTGATCAAGCAGGGTTGCTGAGCCAGTCGTTGTGGACCAATTTGGATGCATCTGTTGCAGGCTACAGAAATATACAGTTGTTTGATGGCACACATAATCTAATGACACGTGATCGTGCAATAAAAACGTTGCCACCTGAATATGAATTCGAGTCCTACAAAGATCGAGTGTCAATGACTCCCACTGTGAAATTTGCCAAACATGAATTGTTCAACAACACCTGGGGCGAGATATATCTCAATGCAGCAGCGTACATTGACACGTATTTCAGCGTGGTAACAGAAACAGTGTTTGAATATCCCTATAGCTTTAGAACAGAAAAGATCTGGAAACCCATTGCAATGGGACATCCTTGGATAGCAGTGGCCAATCAGGGATATTATCGAGATTTGCGGAATTTGGGATTTAAAACATTTGATCCAGTGATCGACGAAAGCTTTGATAGTATCAGCAACAGTCAAGAAAGAATTGAACGTATATCTCAAGTGATACAAGACTTATGCAGTCAAGACCTAGTACAATTACTGAGCCGGGTTCAAGCTATATGTAAATACAACCAACAGCACCTGGCCAAGATGTCAGATCAAGTGCAAAAAGAATTCCCCAACCGCTTTATCCAATTTATTAAATGAATGATTTAGAATTTAAACAACAGGTACTAGACACAAAATCCTCTAGCTTTTGTGCAGCCAAGTGGTACAATGCCACTATTTGGCTGGGCAGCGGCATGAGCACCAGCTGTCATCATCCTCCAGCACACAAAATCAATGACGCAGAGATAGCTGTAAATCCCTCTGCCATTCATAACACTGCCGAAAAGAAAGCAGACCGTGCTCAAATGCTAGCAGGTGAACGTCCCGCTGGCTGTGAATACTGCTGGAAAATTGAAGATATTGGGCGAGACAACATCAGCGACCGTGTGTATAAATCACGAATTTATCCAATAAAGTCTCTTGATGATGCATTTAATACACCGGCTGCTGCTGATGTTAATCTACGAACTCTGGAAATTGCTTTTGATCGTACTTGTCAGTTTGCTTGCAGTTATTGCAATCCTGCATTCTCAAGCACATGGGTCAAAGATATTCGCAACAACGGGCCTTATAATCGTTTGATCTCGGATGGCAGAAATCACTTTACTCACACACATGATAGTGCTCAGCTTTACAAGTTTGGTGAAGTTAATCCTTATATAGATGCTTTCTTTGCTTGGTGGGAAAGTGACCTGCATCTCACACTGCAAGAATTGCGAATAACCGGCGGTGAGCCATTGATGAGTGGTCATACATGGAAATTGATTGATTGGTTTAAAAAGAACCAAGGCAAGTCACAAACCCGCTTGGCCATTAATTCAAACCTGGGCTTTGATTCCAACAAACTAAATGAATTTATTACAGCAATTGAATCAATTCCAGAACTGGATGTGTATACCAGCAATGAAGCCATACTGGATCAGGCTGAGTACATCAGAGACGGTTTGGTCTGGGATCAATGGATTGACAATGTAGAAACTCTATTGGCCAGCCAAAAGATTCGCACAGTGCATGTGATGTGTACAGTGAATGCCCTGTGCCTTGAAACACTGCCGCGATTTTTGCACATTCTTGAAGGATTAAAACGCAAGTATGGTAGGAATGCACTGAGCTTTACTTTGAACATTCTGAGATTCCCCAGTTTCCAAAGCCCATTGGTACTGCCTGATTCGTTGCGCACACATTTCAAAGAAGATCTTGAATTTTGGTTAAAACATGCAGTGGTAAACAATCTGTTGCACGAACATGAAATCAATCATGCTCAGCGACTAATTGATTATTTGGACGTGGTTAAAACTCCGCATAGCGATACTTTTGACATGCCCACATTGCTGAATGATTTCAAGCAATTTTACACACAATACGATCAACGTAGAGGCAAGAACTTTGTTGATACTTTTCCTGTAATGAAAAATTGGTACAATGACATACAAATACAACAGCACTGATCTAGTGAAACCCACTGAGCTTACTGAACGTGAGCAGTTTCTTTTGCGTGACAGCAAGACCTTTTGCATCTATCCCTGGATACATTTGCATGCCTATCCCACAGGCGAAGCCTATCCTTGCTGCCATGCCGAAATGGGAGTGGGTCAAGTAGGCAATTGCAGAACCAACACACTGGAAGAAATTTGGACTGACACGCCCATGCAGACTCTACGTGCAGACATGCTGAGTGAAACGCCCAATGCTGCATGCGGTCGCTGCTACGAACAAGAAGCTTCGGGTTTCTTTAGTGGACGAAAGAGTGCAAACAAACATCATGGACACCATGTAAAGAAATTGGAGGACAACCCATTTGAAATGACCTACTGGGATATTCGTTTCAGCAATTTATGCAACCTAAAATGCCGCAGTTGTGGACATATCTTTAGTAGTCAATGGTATCAAGATCAATCCAAACTGGCAGGACCTGAATGGAAACTCAACAACACAGTGTTGAACTATGCCGGCCGTACAGAAACAGACATGTGGACACAGTTGGAACCTCATTTGGACTATGTGGAGCAGATCTACTTTGCCGGCGGCGAACCCCTGTTGATGGAAGAACACTATAGAATTCTAGACGAACTGGTACGTAGAAAGAGATTTGATGTGCGCCTGATCTACAACACCAATTTTACACACACTGATCTAAAGGGTCAATCAGTGTTTGAGTACTGGCGACAGTTTCAATCAGTTGCCGTGGGCGCCAGTCTAGACGACTGTGGCGTCAGAGCTGAATATATTAGAAAAGGCACAGACTGGAGCACAGTGGAGTTGAACCGTGCAGAAATGATGCGTGTGTGCCCTGGCGTAGACTTTTACATCAGCCCCACACTCAGCATAATGAATGCTCGCAGTCTACCAGACTTTCATCGTTTGTGGGTTGAGCGCGGACTTATTCGCGCACAGGATCTCAATGTCAACATCTTGCAAGACCCTACGCATTATAGAATAGACATTGCTACCAGTGAATACAAAGCAGAATTAACTGCAAAATGGCGTGATCACATTGAGTGGTTGCGCCCACAGGACCCATTGGGTCGCGCCACACAAGGATTTGAATCAGCTATTGCTTTTCTGAATTCTACAGATAACACACACCTAATTGATACCTTTTGGCGAAAAACACACGAGCTTGATGCTGTTAGAAATGAATCTTGTTTGAAAGTAATTCCAGAATTGCGAGCGTTGAAATGAATATTCCTCACGAACAATTTTGTGTATTGCCATGGGTCAGCCTGGAAGCCAGTCCCATTGGCACAGTGCGACCTTGTTGCCTGGCAGATGATGAACTGTGTGACAACTCGGGCACCAAGTTTAATTTGGCCACAGCCAACTTCAAAGACATTCAAAACAGTGACCAAATGAAAACACTGCGATCAGAATTCCTGTCAGGTCAACAGCCCGCAACTTGCCGCAAGTGTTGGAATGAAGAAGATGCTGGTCGCACCAGCAAACGCATGCACACAC
>Ga0209599_10000450_pt1 | contig 26963 bp, 20 predicted proteins | sample Shrwel_input2_FT_FD_187534 | JGI IMG/M metagenome (GOLD analysis project Ga0209599, IMG submission 187534) | Subsurface microbial communities from deep shales in Ohio, USA - Utica-3 well 1 S input2 FT (SPAdes) (version 2) ...
ATTTCGTTGTTGTGAGATGAGAACAAGTAGTGTGTTTTTGTTTGCATAGTTTAACATCTTGACTGCGTGGGTCATATCCTTTGCTTCAGCGCCGATTTGCTTAGTATCTTGCAAATCCTTCATTTCATTTCCATCTTTTTCAAAATAGATTGCAGGTAGCAGTGCTGAGATTGAATCTACTACGATCATATCAACGCCTGCATCCATTAGCTTAGTAGCAACATCAACCATATCATTAACAGTTTTTGCTGGTGAGTAAATAAGGGAAGATGAATCTACTCCTAGCCGTTCCGCCCAAGCCTGATCATATGAGGCTTCTGCATCAATCCACGCACAGGTCTTACCTTCTTTTTGTGCAAGGGCAATCATTTGCAGGCAGAAAGAAGACTTACCAGCAGACTTATTTCCCCATACGAGAACCTGCCTGCCGTAACCCAAACCTCCACGTAACGCAAAGTTTAATCCAATACTAGGTGTAAGTTGTTTTTCAACTTGAACATCTTGTGCGGACTGTACTCTTGCTCGTGTCTTTGGATCTAGTTTAGCTAATATGCTATCTATTTCTATTGTCATTTAAACTCTTTCTTTCCCTTAGTATAGCATTAAAATAAATTTCCGTGAAGCCTTTGGCGTTCCTTATTTATATTAATTTTCTTTTCTAGAATTTCATCTAGGCTATGTAAAACTTGTTCTTCATTTCTCATTGCGGCATAAACATCAAGTAGTCTAATTATTACATCAGCCATTTCTTCTACAATGCTTTCGCTTCCCTTTGACTTTCTAATAGCTTCTAGAACTTCAGTTACTTCTGAATGAACTAGCGCTAGTTTATTTCCAATCTTGTCGTGATTATATTCGCCGTCCCAAAATCCCTTTTCTCTTGCAATCTCATGCAAGATAGCGGATAGAGCGTCTAGACCATACTCAGTCAGTACTTGATTCGATTCCATCTTTTTCCCTTAAACTAAATGTGAATGACGGGCCTGTCTCGTCATAATCTATTACTAATTCTTTATTGCTAACATTGGCATCTAGAAACCTAAGTGTAGGTACAACTAACTTTCCATGCTCTTCAAGGATAGCAACCAGCACTTGATTCATGCTAATTGAAGTTACTAAACCTTCTATATCGTCTGTCATTTTATTTCCTTTACCATTAAAGTTCCATCGTCTAAAGTAGACAGAACAACCTTACATCTCATTCCCTCTCGCATTTTAGCTAGGGACATCTTATACATTGTTGGGAAAGCAATTGCTCTAGTTAATTCCTTTTGTGCATTTGAAAGAACTATGTGGCTCATTGTTTTACCAGCCTTTGTTACATACGGAGTGAAGTCTACTACAATATACTCATCTTCGTCAAGGTCATACTGCTTCTTGTATAGGTAGTCTACAAATGAATTAGAACCTGTTGGATCTATATCGCTTACCTTTACATAACGAGCAATTCTATTATCTCCGACCAAGATGAAATACATCTGTCCCGTTTCAATTTGAGTTTGCTCTGTATGGAATAGACCGATAGATCCAGTCTCATCTACTAACTCAATACGTGCCCAACCATTTCCACGCTTAATTGACTTAACCATTCCAAACATTACGAATGAACCTAAGTCCTCAAACTCTTCAATTGGTCTTGCTTGTGACTTAATGCGTGGTGGAATACCTTCTAGATTAAATGTAGGTATGCCTAGATACTCGTAGTAACTATCTTTTTCATTTCCGCTTCTAGGATTATCCTCAAATGCCGCACCGCCAATTGCATTCAAAGCAGAGATAGCACGGCTATTGATTCCGCTTCCCTTCTTAGAAGCCTTATCAATAAACTCAGAATAAGATTTAAAGGGTCTCTGATCAATAATTTTATTTGCAATGCTATCTGAAATAAACTTTACTTCACCCAAACCGAATCTGATAGAGTCTCCCTGTAAAGAAAAGAATACATCCGATTCATTAATATGTGGGAGCTTGATGCTTAGCTTTAGTCGCTTTGCCTCAATTAAATATTCGGTTCTCGCATCTTTGTCATTTTCGTTCTTAAGAATCGAGAACATGAATTCCAAAGGATAATAAGTCTTGAGCCAAGCAGTATAATAAGAAAGCATAGAGTAAGCAACAGCATGGGAACGGTTAAAAGAATAACCAGCATGAGCCTCAAAAGTATGCCAGAGCGTTTCGGCTTGCTTCTTAGAAATGTGTTCTGAAGCCCCAGCAATAAACTTATCCTTGAATTGGTCGAACTCTTTTGCATCCTTCTTCTTTCCAATAATCTTGCGGACCTTATCAGCCTCTGACCAAGTCATGCCACCCAAGTGTACGCATGCCTGCATAACCTGCTCTTGATATATAATAACACCGTACGTATTCTCAGTAAACGGCTTCATAATTGGATGAATAAACTGAACTGCTTCGTCTCCGTGCTTACGCTTAATATAAGAAGCACCCACTGTATTCATAGCTCCTGGACGAACCAGGGCGTTAGAGGCAGCAAGATCTTCAAACTTATCTACGCCCATCTTGATAAGAAGGTTGGTGTATGGAGTTGCTTCTGCTTGGAATACACCCTTTGTATAGCCTTCGCTCAAAACCTTATATACATCTGCATCATCTAGTGGCAATTCTGAAAGGTTAATATCTTTACCTGAGCGCTTCTTAATTGAAGCAAGGGTATCAGAAATTACAGATAAGGTCTTAAGTCCTAGTGCATCTAGTTTAATAAGACCAATATCCGCAACCGTATCCATATCGTATGCAACGACTGGAATTCTTCCTGATACTAAATCGCTTGCATCAGCTCTTGACTCTACTGGAGCATACTTTCTTAAATCATCTTTTGCTACTACAACACCTGCAGCGTGAACTCCAACAGATCTAATTCTTCCACGCAATCTATCTGCAAGCCATAGAACTTCAGGGTATTTGTTTCTAAACTCTTTGGTATTTGGTGACTCAACAAAGTCTTCAAAGGTATCAATTGATTTCATTGCACGATTAACATCTGAAAGTGGAACCATAAATACACGAGCAGCATCTCTAATTACACCCTTATCTTTAAAGTAAGTGTATGTGGAAATAGAAGCAACGTGCTTAAACTTCTTCTTTAAATAGTCCTTAACTTCTTTACGACGACGGTCTTCAAAGTCCGTATCAATATCGGGAAAGTCATTACGCTCTGGGTTAATGAATCGGAAGAACAGCAAGTCATATTTAATTGGATCAACATCTGTAATTCCAAGGGCATAGCAAACCAATGAGCCTGCTGCGGATCCACGACCTGGACCAACCTTAATATCATTACCCTTAGCCCAGTTAATCATGTCTGCTACGACTAGGAAGTATGAGGCAAATGACTTATCTTTAATTACAGATAGCTCCTCTTTAAGCCTGTCAATGTAGACTTCAGACTCCGACAGACCTAGCCGTTTAAGGCCTTCAGAGGCCATCTGAGCCAGTTTCTCGTCGGCATCGGTCTTGGGTACAGGCAATAGGTCTAAACCACTGTTAAAATCGTATTCTCCAATTTTCTCAGCAATCTCCATAGTATTGTCATATATATCTGTACGACTAATTCCAGCCTTATTGAAGTCAGCCTCAATTTCATCCCTTGATTGAATGAATAAATTGTAGTCTTGAAAGGATATTCTACGGTCTGGATATAGGTAATTTAGTCTCTCATTAATATCTTTAATCTGTCTAGACATTTCAAAGTCTGCATCTTTATCCATCTTGGGAGATGTCGACAATATGAGCATTGCCTCTTCTAGGACTCTATCTTCTTCCTTAGCAAAGTGAGCATCTCCTGTTGCCACCGCCTTAATTTTAAGCTTGTCTGCTAATTCTAAAAGGGCGGAGTTGATCTCCACAGGGTTATGTGATTGCACTTCCACGTAAAAATCTTGTCCGAAAGTTTTCTTAAAGCCGTTGAGAAGAAGCTCAGCCTCTTCCATGTTACCTTTATCGATAGCTTTACTAATGAGTCCATTAAGACATCCGCTGAGAACGATAATACCTTCGCTATAATCATTTAAAACCTCTCTGTCAATTCTTGGCTTATGATAAAAGCCTTCGTTCCAAGCAAGCTCTTGAAGAGCATTAATATTTTCTAATCCCTTTTTATTCTTTGCCAGAAGGATGATGTGATTATATGCTTGAATAGATTTATCTGTCTTTGAAGACTTATCAAATCTGTCTGTTGGAGATATGTATGCTTCTACTCCAAGGATTGGCTTTATGCCTTCTTCTCTGCAAGCAATCTGCATTTCTCTATGTGAAGACAACGTTCCATGATCTGTAATTGCTATTGCTGTTTGTCCCGCCGCTTTCGCCGCTTGAACAAGTTCAAGGGGAGAGTTAAGCCCATCCATTAAAGAATAGTAGGAATGCACATGTAGATGTGTAAATTTCATTTAACTCTCCGCCTCTTAACCTATTACCAGTCTACGCTACTTGAAGAAGTAGACTCTTCGCCATTTGCTTCACCAGCAAAAAATGCTTCTTGCTCTGTGTATGGCATGTCACGCACTGCTGTATCCTCAAGCTGATAAAGCTCAAGTGATGAGCCATCAAATGGTGTTTCATCTTTTGCAAGTGGGATAATTGTGTAGCTTGTGTCTGTCTTTGTGCCAGTACGCTTAATGCGCCACATTAGGTTAGTAATGCTTCCCATTTCTCCAGCGTACTCAATTAGTGTCGGTGTGATTGTCTTTCCACTTGAACCCTGAGACAAGATTCCTACATAAGGATCTTCCTTGCCATCATCTACAAGAACATTAATGTAAAGTCGTGAACGACCCTTCCATCCTGCCTTATAGTCCTTGCGGTGTTGTTCGCAACCGTAACACTTGCCTTGATCGTCCATTGTGCATAGGGCCTTGCGACGATAGTCTTTTGGATTTGTGTGTTCTACTGCAATAAATCCTAGACCTAGCTTTTCATCATATGTAGGTGAGTCTGGATCAAGTTCTTGAAGAAAACGGACTTTAACGCTTTCTGCATCTTCTAGCTTAACCCAACGAGCCTTAGTACCGTCTCCACCTGAAGACTGTGGCTTGTCCATTACTTTGTTAAGGTCTTTCAACCCTTTTACTATTCCCATGTTTCCTCATTTCATATAGTTGATGGTGTATATCCATCTTTAGTTTGTTTTATTATGGGGTCCAAGATCGGTACTCTATGTCTGATACTGCATTTTTAATACAGGTTTTAATTTCTTCATCAGTCATGTCGCCAGCATCTTTTGCATCATGTGGATATATCTTACCATATTCATGGGAAGCCCACAAGAGGTCTTTATTTTTTAATCTATTGGCTATGCTCAAGCCTAGCTCTCTGCCAGCCAAATCTGCGTCTGTCATTACAGTTATTTTATTAAAATATCTATTTAAAAGTTTTTGCTGTTCTGTGGATAATATACCACCAAGGACGGCAACCACATTTGGAAACCCAGCTTGATGTATTCTAATTGCATCAAAGTTGGATTCAACTACAATAACATTCTCACCAATTTTCTTTGCACGGTGAACGTTAAATAATGTTTTGCTCTTAGGCAGGTTGGTACTATTTTTAAATGACTTGCCCTCGATTGATCTTCCCACTAAACCTATTGGTGTTCCGTCTGGACTATGCACAGGAGTAATAACCATATTCATTGAAGTAGAGTATCCTAATCCAAAATGGTTCATAGAATCCTCATTAATACTTCTTGATTTAAGATAGTCTTTTGCGCTTTGGCTTGCTAGAAGATCTGTATGAAGTCTATCTAAAGTCTCTTGTGAAAACTCTTCGAAGTCTGGCTTCTCTTCAAACATATTTGCCATAATCTCATCAAAATTATTAAGAGCGGCTTGCTCTTGTGTTGCAATAAATCTAATTGCTTCAAAGTCATTCTTGTGTAGCACACGTCTAACTAACTCAGTTAATGTTCCAGACTCTCCACATGATGGATTAAAGCATAGCCATGCCCCTGAAGATTTGTTAATACAGCAACTTGCAGTGTGTCTATTGGAATGAAAAGGGCAGTAAAACATAACCTCATTGCCTGGTTCCGCAACTATATCTAAGCCTAAAGCTTTTATTACTGACTTGATATGGTTGGGCGCATATTGCGTGGAATCAATTTTCCTTGCGTTATACCCTCTGATAGCCATGCCTTCTTCTTTCCTACGTATACTCCATAGAGTGTCATTAAGAACACCCAAGTTTGTCCGTCAAAGTCTATCGAAAAACTAGTGTCTATGTCAAGTACTCTGACATAACCTTTGCTTCTCATATCGTGAGTTAGCATGCTTTCGTACTGGTATCTTAATCTAGGTATACCAGAATCGTCAGCAAACTCAACCCTTACTTGAAATCTTTTTATCTGTTTGTGGTTCATCTTTTTGGAATGGATTCTCGTAAATCTCCTTGACGATACCACGGTTGATATCCCAGTCTAGATAGAAATTAAAATCATGACCGTGTCTATTCTTGCGAGAGACAATCTCAATCATATTAGTTTGTGGATATCTGTGAACGGCCAGAGCCATATCAGCATCATACTCAATTGCCTTTGACCAAGCAACTTGGCTCATCATTGGCGGATTATCTTGATCAGACACATCATCTGCCGTGGCTGCAGTAATGTCAATAATAGGAATGTTGTTTGATACGGCAAGCATTTTGAACTCACGAGAAACGTTTCTATTTCTTTCTACTTCAGAATTGCTTCGCTTATTGTCATTAAATAGCTGGTGGTAATCTAGGATAACTAGGTCTGGCTTATGCTGATCTATCTTACCTTGAATGGTTGCAGGTGTCACTTCTGATGCTCCTTCATTTGAGATTAGAACAAAACTATTCTTTCCCTCAAACTTCTTGTTTCCCCAGTTACGGAAATCATCAATGTTTATATCACCCTTTGACAAATCACTTGCACGGAAAATACCTGAGCCAAGCATTGTAAAAATACGGTCACGCATATTCTCTGGTGACATTTCAAGAGATACGATCATTGGCTTAAAGCCCTGCTCCCACGCCTTGCAAGCAAGGTATGAAGTAAACCAAGTCTTACCTTTTCCTGGCCAACCAATAGCAACGATAAGGTGTCCTGGAGCCATTCCCGTTGGATATGCTTTATCAATTGCTTCAAACCCTGTAAGAATTCCTGGAGCGCCTCCCATAACGGAAGATCTTTCCTTAACTGCTTCATAGTGTCGTGCTGCATTTTCTACATCAATAATATCTAAGTCACGAACATTGTTTGTAAATCTGCTTAGGTTTGCTAGGTCGCTTTGCATTTGTGCAAGAACTCTAGATGCTGCATCTTCTTTGAGTGCAGATCCTCCACGCAAGATAATGGTCTTTAGCTTGTTTGAGATAAACTCATTCTTTAATATGTCTAGATAGTATCCAGTTTCCGCTTTAGCCTCCACTGGCTCAAAGTCCTTATGACGTTCCATAAGAACGCCTGCTTCTGGCACTGCCTTAAACTTGTAGTAGTATGACTTTAGGCTTTCCCATATGTCTCTATGTGATGTAAATAGCTCATCAACGTTATCTGCAAGTAGTGTACTAATGTCTTTATTCTTACACACCGCAGAGATTAAGGTTGCTTCTGTATTCACTCTTCGCCCTCTACCATCTTTTTTGTTTCCTCTAAAAGGATACTGCGTACTGCCCTATCCTTCTTAATCTCTTTTTCTAGGCTATCTATTCTGTCAAAGTTGTTATAAAAAAAGTTTAGCGGATGACCAGACTTAGATGTTTTAAAATAATACTTTAACAACTCAACTGCACGGTCATATCCTACACTATCAATGACATCTTGCATAGCCCACTTCTCACGAAACTTGTTTATTGTTACAACCTTGTTATATCTTTCTTTATATAGAGAAAGGTACAGGCTTATAAGAATATATGGCTGTTTTTCATTTGCCACTCTTGAGCTCTTCTTCTACCTCACGAGTTTTTTGGATAAGCTTGTCTTCAACAAACTTATAAACTCTTTCTGTTGCCGCATCAACACTTTCTCCAGAGCGGAGATCATCTTCAACGCCAACACCGATTTTGATGCTTTCGTAATTGCCTAAATTGCGTGTGAACGATAGGTCCACCTTAACTCTAGTTGTCACTTGTGCTCCTTCATATGCCTAGATAAACTATCATGGGCGAATATGCCCCATCGCAATTCCCATTCTTTTCCACAAGTAGGGCAAGTAACGCTTCTGTTCATTACTCCGCCTTCCATACTGGTACGAATCCCGAGTCAGTCTTAGTATACAATATAATGTTGTGTTTGAAAAGACCTAGTAGTTCTGCTTTAGAGGGCACATTTTTAGAATGCCCTGAGTCTAATATAAACTCGTGCACCTGCAAAACATCTTTCTGGCTAAACATATACTTAGACCAGTTTTTGTTTTCTGGATCCCCTATTGGATATATCTTTGAGGGAGCTTTAATTTTTCCCTCTAAAATATAATCGTGAAGAGTTACTGTGTGTTTATTTAAAAGTCCAGAGACATCCTTCATGCTGTAAGCATTTTCCATATGCTTTTCAACTTGAGAATAAGAGTACATAACTCTTTTATGATCAGGGTAGCACCAAGCAACTAGCTCATCTTTAGATCTAGATGACCTCAAAACCTTATGTACTTTATCGTTTAAGAAGAAATACCGTAGTTTTTTGAGTTTGCTGTTTCTCTTTTTTCTAGCCATTTCCCGAAAGCACTCGTCTCTTTATTAATCATATTTCTTTTCCCGCATAGAATGCAGAATAGCTCTACGTGTAGTTTTTGTGAGAATACTCTGTCTACAAAAACTCTACCACCACATTTTCCACACCACATTATAAGGTAATCAACTTCCCATCAACAACACACGAGTAATCTGGAGCAACGTGTATCATGTTGATATGTGGGTAATCATTAACAATGTGTGCGACAGCAAATCCTTTTTGCCAATCGTGGTGTTGCATGTACTTCATTCCTGGACCCTTTTCGTCACACATATGACCAAGCTCATAGCCACGAAGAGTTTCGCCTTCGCCATTATTTCTAAGTTCATATGTAACTAAGTGGGAGGCAATTCTGTGAGAGTGTCCTCTAATTAAAGATATCTGAAGGTCTTCCATGTCCTTGCGAACAGAACCAGTTGCTGCAATTGAAAGTCCATGGTGAACGTGGATATCTCCGAAGCGGCGCTTAGGTAGTTCATTATAATAAATATATTCATAGCCTAGAGAGTCAAGACTCCATAGGGATTCTGGTGTTACCTCAGAGATATAGTCTGGAAGTTTTGCATCCACGTAATTAAATACTCTGATGTCGTGGTTACCTAGTGCTGAGAACAGTTGTGCATCTGGAAGCATCTCTCTTGTCTTGGCATAGAAATCTCTTGCACCCTTTGCTTCGTGGCGCATCATTGGAACAATTAAATCTTTGCTATCATTCTTGTGATAGTTTAAAAACTCTGCTGAGCGACCCTCTGTATACTTGCTATAACACGCTTGATCATCTGTATCACCAAGGTAGTCAACAACGTCAGGCTTAAACCACTTCATTACCTTAAACCAAAGGGCAATCATCTTGTCATCTTGATATGGGAACTGCTGGTCGGATGATATCATCCACTTTAAATCGTTACTCATTGTCTACCTTAATATGTAAAAAAGTCACGGGTACGTGACTTTGGTGTTACAGTAATTGTAACATATTGGTTCAGCTTGTCAATAGGGAATTAAACCTCTGCAGCAAAAACATAGAGATCAAATTTAGCTGTTTTATATCCCTTGCCTCTAACTTCCCAAATTGCTTGAGTTGTAGAAACGCTTAATACCTGTATTTGAAATCCAAACTCTGATCCATCGTAGGAGCCTTTGCTTACCAACTGGCACCAAACTCTTGGTGGGTTAACAAATTTCATTGAAGTTAGATCCCATTTAATCTGAGGCTTCTTGCTTGCATTAGCTTCAAATGTTTTAATGGTGCTGTATATCTTTTGAGATAAATTGTTTTTGTTTTGATCTCCGCCAGTAGATGCAAGGCTTAAAGAAAATGACCCTGCTTTAGTCTTGTTTAATTCTGCAATATCTAATACTAAACTATTTATAATATCTGCTGTTACTGGATCTCCAGGTTGTATTGGATTTGTAGCCATCTATTACTCCTTTATTTGTTCCGCTGGAACTTCCTGTGATTTATTTCCTTCGGACAGCTGTGTTATTTCTGCTCTAAGGATTGCAATATGAGTCTCATATTGTGAGACAATCTCGCCTATGCGCTCTTGAAGCGCTTGTACTACTAGTTCTATTTTTTCCACTTTATCTCCTTGATAGATTTACAGTATACCATTATGGCGCATTGTTGTCTAGCCCATTGATAACCTTGTAGCTATCTAAAGTTAGGTCAGATTCTTTTGGATTCTCAGGAGTAGTATACGAAACTTTATTTTCAGATCCGCAAGTTGGACATGTTGCCATGGCTGTGTGTCTATCTAGAGATACTGGGTGGGACTCAAAGTCATCTATACAGATTGCACAAAAAAACATTAATCCGTTGTTATACATTTTCTACTGCTTCCAATCTAGATTTTAGATCAGACACCTCTGCTTTGAGGTCTCTAATTATAGGTATAAGGAATTGTGGCAAGTCTATCATATTTTGTAGATTTGTTGGCCTTCCCTGCATATCTCTTTCAACAAAATAGGATAATCCTGCTTCTTCTAAATCTTCTGCAATTAATCCTATTGAGTGCATCCCTCCCATTTCTGGAGAAAGACCTTCTACGTTATGCTTATATGTCCATGTTGCTGGAGAAACATTTAAAATTCTTTCATAAAAAGTTTTTGGCAGGTAGGTTATATTTTCTTTAAACCTTCTAGATGATGACTCTGCAATGAGTCCATATCCAGTTGAGGTGCTGTATCTTAATTGATAAGCTCTCAATGCAATAGCAACCTCCATTGCATAAGATTTTCTAGTTGTATCAATAGATGCTCTAAAAACATCGTCTGCTGTGTTTACTATAAATCTAGCATTCGTTGTATCATAGTCGTTACCGATCTGAAGACCGTAGGTGCTAGAAGAAATCCATCCTAATAAAACCTTAGATCCAAATATAATTCTTGGCCTTACTGATGTTATTGTTTTTGCAGTAAGATCTCCGTATGTAGACCCAATGTCAAATCCACCAATGTTACCTGATTCAGCATAAATATCTCCTCTTACGGAAATAGTTCCAGTACTGCTAATATTTATTTTTTGGGTTCCTCCGCTATACCCACGAATTCCATTACCATCTACGGCAAATCCGTTTGTTGTATTGCCTCCAGTTATGTTCAGCCTTGCGACATCGATTGTTCCCGTAGTGACACGATCACCATCTATGACGGTAGTGTTATATGCAAGTACTGTATTAATATCTCCCGCTGCCATTTTTAAATCTGCTGTATCTTGTGCGGCAACCGCTTTACCATCGGCTACCGATGCTGCATTTCCTGCTGCAACTGCTTTGTCATAGGCTGAATCAGCTCGGCTTTGTGCTGTACTGGCAGCATTGCTTGCTGCTGTTGCTGTATTAGAAGCTGCTGTTGCAGTATTAGAAGCTGCTGTTGCAGTAGAGCTTGCGGAATTTGCTGTAGATGATGCAAGAACAATTGAATCATATGTAGTTCCGCTGCTTATAACAAGCTGACCTGATATCTGTGCTCCAGAAGCATATAGCTTTCCTTCTTTTGTTACTGCAAAATGATTGTTTGCTGCAGTTGCAGCATCTTGAGATCCGACCCATAATCTGTATGTCGGATGAGACGCATCAAGCTTTACAATAGAGTTAAGTGTTCCTGTTGTATCTCCTAAAGTTATAACTCCAGTGTTTTCAATTTTGGTATTAGATGATGAGAACCCTGTTGTTGCTAGTGTCCAGCCTCCAACCGTTCCAGACCTTGCGTCTATCTGGCCTGTTGATTGCTGTAAAGAGAATGTTAATCCTGTTGTATTATCGATGCTAGTAGAATTATATGCAAAGATGCCTTCGCTACTTAGTCTTACTCTTGCTCCTGATGTAGGGTTGGCTCCAGCATATAGAGTTCCACTTGTTGTTCCGCCCGTTGGAATAGCTAGCTGGACGTTACCAGTGAACTTACCACCTGTAGCATTAATATTACCTGTAAGATATAAGTTTGTTCCATTCCAGTACATAAATTCAGTTGGATTTCCAACTCTAAATTGTCCCGTTGTAAGCCAGAAGTTATTGCCTACGTTAGTAGTTGACTTATTTAATATAATTCCATGATAAGTACCAGCAGTTAATGTTGGGCTTACAAGTGGATCTGTATTTAAATTAATGCTTTGAGATATACCTGTTCCTATTTTAAACAGGTCTTGTGAGGCTCCACCGATTGCTATGAATGACTTAAGTCTCGCTAATGCACCTGCTGCGGTTCCGTCTGCATCGGAAGCAATAAATGTTCCACTTGCAGCGCCAGTCCAATTTACAACATCATATGGTGTTGTTGATGCAACTTGATAGTAATATGTTGTATTAGGAATTAATCCTGTTGCAGTAAAAGAAGTTGTTGATCTTCCACTTACCGATGCGTATTCCCACAGTGGGGTAGTTACTGTTGAAGGGTTATCTGTTGACCATCGTAGCGCATATCCTGCAGTTTTTGTATCTGAAGATTGTGTCCAATTAATAGTTGAGACAAGACTAAATCCGCTTAAGTCTTTCGGATCAATTGATGCGCTTGCACTTGGATTTGTTGGATTTGCAACAGTATATGTCGTGTCAACATCTGCGCTAAATGGAGTGACTGGTCCAGCAGTTGCTTCTGATATATTTAAATCATCCCACTTATCTCTAGACCTAACTTTTACCCAACGTGGGGTAAATGCTGTGGCTCCAGTAGTAAGGATTGAAACGTTTGTAGATGTTCCAACGTAGACTATGCTTTGAGAAGCAAAGTCACTTGTAAAACTTTCAAATATAACTACATCTTCTTGTACGCTTGTCGGGTCAAGTGTAAACTTAACTCCATAGGATTGAGATCCAGCTGTGAGGGTTAAACCTTGAACCGCCTTAGTTAAATTAGGAATAGCAAAGGTTTCTGTCCAAATTGGAGAAGAGTCGCTTAGCTTTTTTTCTTTTGTATCTGCATTTTCGTGCTCATACTTAAACCAAAACTTATACCTCTTGTTTTTAATAAGAGGCAAAACTACTTTTACTGTGTAGGATGACTTAGATACAGAAGCAGCTGATGCGGCTGCCGCCGTATTTGTTTTTTCTAAATCTGCTGGAAGGCTCCCACCTACTTCATCCCCATAGTATCTGACCATTTAAAAATTTATTCCTAGTCTGTACTCAATAACCATTTGCTTCCCTAAAGACTTAGTTATTGGTGTTGTTAGAACTGATCTGCTTATCATTCCGTAGTCAGTTCTAAATGAATCCTCGTCATTGATTCTTAGTCCGTCAAATAATGCAGTAGTTGCTCCTGAAGATTTTGCTTTTACTCCAACTGATATTTTAACAATAGCTGTTTGATCTGGTGTTCCAAGTCCGAAGCCACTACTGTATAAGTTATTAAGCGTTAGAGAATTAATCTTATATCCAATTGATGCGCTACCTGTAAATCTAATCTCATAGTAATTGTTATTAGAATCGTATGTTCTTACAAATACATAGTCTAAATTTGTATCGCTCTGATAGTAAGCAAGAGTAAGGCTATCTAATGCGCTATACCCTGATATATCTAGGTTAAAGTTATAAAAGTATTCTTTTGACTGTGAAGCACTTGCGCTAATTGGAAGATAAGATGTTCCAATTTTAGGAAATGGTGTTGTAACTGATGTAGGAGATACTCCTAATGAATCCTGCCAACTTTGATTGTCTTCAAATGTAGATATAGAGTTACTTGCATAATCAGTGCTTCCTAGAGATACGCTTGGGAAAAGGCCTACCTCGTTAATTATTCCTGCAACGTCCACTGGCAATGTTGTTTTATAAACAACTCCATATGTGCTCAGTCCTGTTAAGGAGCTTGTTTGTATATCGATGCTATTCATTGAAACTGGTGATTTATAAAACTCAAATCCTAGTTGGGTATCATTATCTGTTGCAGCAGTTGAACCTACTCCTAATGCAATGTCCTTTAGATTAGTGTTAGACTGTCCAGCCAAGTACTGGGTTAAATATCTCTTGCCAAACTTGGTTATTAAATTCTTGCTGCGATAAATCTCTTTATCATTATCGTAAAATACGTACTCTCCAAAAACATCTAAATTATTGTCCATATCCGTATGCCCCTATCACTGTGTCTCCGCCACTATTTTTAACATTAAAAACAAATTCAACATACTGATTTTTATTTTTATCAGTTACCATTGTCTTGCTAACTAAACTAATATCTGACAAAGATGGAGATGCCAAGAAAACTGTCTCATCTCCTGGATCGTCGTCATCTGGATCTTCATCTCCTGGATCGTCTCCTGGGTCAATTCCTGAATCAAATATAACATTAAGAGTCCCTGGTTCAACTATAACGTAATAGTCTGGCTTTAATATTTTAATTAAAGGGTCACCAGGAAATAGCAGCAGCTTTTTTTCTTTTGCTGTAGCCGAGGCTGGTTTTTGCATATTACTCATATTTACATTCTACCATTTCCTTATGTATGAATCGACCTACACGCCAAAGAGGTTGTTGGAGGTGAGTCCTTATCGTATGTGCTATCTATTGATAGAATAATGAATTTACTAGCAGAGTTCCCCGCTGGAATGCTAGAATCTTCAGAAGAATATATATCATTATTTGGATAAGATATCTCAACGACATCTCCAATTTGAATAATTGGATTTAAGAAAGTCTCTAGAGATATGACCTTTTGCTGCTTAGACCATTGGGTTGACATCCAAGACGCTAGGTCTTTTGCTTCCGTCTCTCTTTGAATCCACGTGGAGTCAAATCCGACAATCTCTACTTTCTGGGCATCTGTAAGTGTTGGGTCCATGTATTCAAATGAATCTGAAGGAACAATGGAGTTGCCAATAACAACAAACTGTTTTTCTTGATCATTTGCTAATGCCGTAAAGGCTCCTGTATTATTTAAAACATATACGTCCATGGAGAATAAATCAAGCGATGCTCCTACAACTGTTACGTCATTATTATTAACAAGGCTTGGATACAAGGGAAACCCTGGAGTTGTAAATCTAGACTGAATTCTTCTAAGCTCTCTTGCAACTGGACCAAACTCTCTTAGCCAAGTAGTGTCTGTCTGCTTGGACTTTTGATTAAATATAAAATCTCCGAATGTTTTTGTTATAGGGAAGCCTCCTGCTAAGAATCCTTTGTAAGGGTCAAAAGAACTATCTGCAGTAAATTCCTCAATTGTCAATGGAGCAGCATATATGTAGTCAAAGGCTGAAACTCCTTGAAGAGACATAAGCCCTATCTTTTGAGTTATAGTAAAAGGATTTTGATCGACAACTACAAAAGATTTATTATTAATAGATATTCTAAGTGTCAAAACTTTGCCTGGTGTCGGTTGTCCTGCAGCAACAGTAGGAGTTGAATAGTTAGCACGAATATCTACTCGATACATTCTTCCGCCATTTATGTTTGTAATAATAGAACCGTCATCTTCTTTTTGCTGATCTGTCATCTTGACTGGCTTTCCATCTACAATTTTATAGAAATTAATATCTCTGTATGATTTATCTGCGTTACTATTTTGTGATGTAGCAATAGACAAAAAGTATCCGCTTGTATTATTTGCGTTTAATGAGAATGCCAGACCCGATATGGTTCTTTGTTCCCCAGTGGCACGGCTATCGCTTGGCTTCTTCAACAAAGGGAAATACATATTTGTACCAATAACAAAATTCTCTGCGGCAGATCCGTCTGTCTTAGCGTATTTTGAAGAAGTAGTTTTTTCTGTTACAAGGCTATATTTTGTATTTTGAATATATTCAGTCAGGGTTGCATCTAGCGCATTTTGTTTTGACTCAACTACTGGAGCAAATACTGTCATCATTGATCTAGGAACCGAGTAGAACAAATCATTATTCTTGCCCACTCCTATGCCATCTGCGTCTTTAATTGAAACTTCTTTTAGAGTAAATACAGAGTTATCTAGAGTATACGCTCCTGCTCCTCCAGCTGTAGAATCCCACTTTCGGCCTTCCCACTCTGCCTGCAAAGATACTATGTCAGCACTGTGGGTTAAAGATGTAAGATCATCGCTTTTAACAACATCAAAGGCATTTCTTTTTTTAATTCTATATTGACCCGTTGGTTTAAAGGTATTAGGTTTTGCAAGTGCTTGACTTGACTGTATATCCGAATCAGATGTTATCCATTTTTCAACAGTAGGCTGACCAGCTATTGCTGGCAAAGGCTCATAAGTATACTGAATAGCATCGTATTCAATTATTTCTTTCCCTAAAACTAAATACCCAGTGTAAGAATAAAGAGTTGCAGCAGCTGAAGTTATCTGAACAGGAGATAGCTTAATTACTCCAAGACTTGCACCTGGTGTTGTTGGCGGTGGACCTAAGTCTTCAATAAGCGCTGCGGCGCCTAGTTGAACTACTGGAGATGTATATACCTTATCTCCATCTCCATCATAGTTGGATGTAGTTTGTGGGCTGTAAAGAACTTTGATCGCCTTTACGCTTGGGATATTTTCAATTGCAATTGATGCTATATTTGCAAGCTTGCCGTCTGAGGTATTGTTATATCTAAAAGATGCTACTGGGGTTTTCGTGTTATCAAAAATATACCCTCTAGGGTAGAACTGTAAGATATCATTATTATCAAATACCGCAATCATTTGCGTATCTTTACACAAGTCCTGAACGTGTTGCCAGACTGTCTTTTGTGGATCAGTATACCAATAAAACGGAGTTACAATTGAATTATCATTTGTAGCTAAATTAAACTTATAGTTTGTAAATCCAACTGAGTCTAACAGTCTTCTAATAATTGCAACTGATGACATATCTTTTGTTACAATATCAGGCGGCTTAATGTATTGAAGATCCCTAGCGCCATCTAGTGCATTTATTGAAATATCTCCGAACTCGTCTACGTCATAGGAGTCCATGTAAAAAACTCCAAGATTTATTTTTTCTGATTCGACTATGGTAAATGGTCTAATCATTACATTCTTATACATATTAATCTTTGCTTTATTAAATGGAATATCTCTATCGTGGTAAGCATATGACCTATCATATGAATTTAAATTCATTCTTAATGAATTTGCTGTAACATCACCTACTGGGACTAGGCCATCTATTTGATCTGATGAGTTTTGGGATATATTAAATGACTCAAGTGAGCTTGTAACATCTGTTACTAGTCTAGCTGATAATTCGATTATTCCTAGGTACCCGCCTGATGTATCAATTGAGTTAATCTGTAGTTTTAGTCCGCTTAGATTTATTCCTTCAGATACTGTAGCAGGCTCTGTTTCTGACCAAGACGTTCCGTTATAATATAAATTTACTACTCCAGAATCTGGGCAAGTTGTTCCAGTATAAATTGCGGCTGACTCTGCTCCTGCCAAGTTGACTAACTTAATAGTCCATGATGTTGGCTTAGAGTGTGATGTTTCAAATTTAACAACAATCTTATTTGCAGCAGCAGTCTTTGCTGCTGGATATGACACAGATAGAATACAGTTGGACAAAAGCATACCTGCTGCTTTAGGAGTTACCCAATATTTATAAGCTGTTTTTGTGCTAGAAAAATAAAGTCTTTTGCTAAATTCTTTTGCGGAGGCATATGTGGCTGCGCTTCCAACACCTGTAGTGGAAAGTGTTGAGGATACACTTGGGTCTCCTGAAATCATATACTGGATCCCAGCCTTTTTTGGGCGTCTTGGATCAATAATACTTGTTATTGGAAATAGTTTTTCAAATGGTCTGTATGTATACGTTCCGTCTTTCGAGGTCAGGGTTGCCGTTATAACGCCTTCTGGGGCTGTTACAGACGCTCCCAGGATCAAGTCGTTCATATTATACTCAAGGTGGCATCCATTGACTACAGAGACGCTTACGGATTTATTTAATGCATTTTTGACGGTATCTGATACAGATATCATTTTATACCTCTTCTAGAGAAAGAGATACGTCCCAAAACTCTTGTGGGACAGAAGCCATGGTAGATCTAACATTTCTTTTAGATATAGAGAATGTGCATGATGTAAATGATGCTAGAACAATTTCGTCTCTTGCTGAAACGGCATTATAGGATATCTTAACCTTAAAAGTTCCCTTACCCTTATTCAAATAGAATGCTCTTATATCTTCCGCACCCATTCCGCCATCTACGGTTAATGTGCTATATGTGGGAATATCACTCCATGATGCGGATATAGTTTTCTTATCGGCAATCCATATTTTTCTCAAAGAGCCATTTGACATTCTTTGAGTCTTTTCAATTCTTTCTACATCCAAAGAAACTGCAGCCCTATTGTGCTCAGAGACCTTAGTCCATGTAGGGGTGGTGGCGTCGGTACCTGTGTCAAAATAAAGTAATGATCCTACTGGAAGTGTTATTGGATAGCTCATGTTTTAATACTCACATTCATTGGGTTTCCTACCATTTTAGCATTTAACTTAGCATCTTGTCCAATGGCACTCTTTGTCATTGAGACTACTTGCCTTACAAATGCATCTGTATTCATGCCCTCAGATGGGTATATGTTCTGAGTAAGATTAATTACGTTTCCTCCAGTATTACCGCCAGACATTGGCTCAAACATTTTTGCTGCTTGATTGACATCGTATCTTGGAGAAGCAAATGGTAGTTTGGCCATATTAGGAATAACCATTCCTCCAAATGCCATTTCTGGTCCACGGTCTCCAACAATTGTAGGAACCTTTGGATTAAGCTTCATAGCTCCGTATCCAGCTTTTACTGGTTTAACACTAAGACCTGCTCCACCCGCATCTCCTATAACCTTCCATTTCTTACCATCTTTGTCTAAGAACTCAACGCCAATCCAAGTAGCACTAGGTCTTCCATTGTTAGTTGTTGATGTTTGTCTTGCTCCAGCTGCAGTTAATGTAGATGGATGAACAAAAGTAGAGCCCGAGTATGCACCCTGACCCTGCGGTATTGTTCTAGGAACAGAGTTAATCTTGGCAGTAGCATTTGTTGGACTTACATCCATCTTCTTACCATTAATAATAATATCCCCAGTCATTGCCCCAACCTGAATGCCTTTTGAAGCCAATCCTTTTGTAACCGCATCAGATACACCACCCATTATGCCGAGGGCTTGGTCCGTTACGCTGGTTCTCTCGGCTACTCTTGGAGATCTCTTTAGCTGCAAAGGAGGCTTAACAATTGTCGATGGATTTGCTGTATTCAAATCTGTTACTACACGTGCAGCGTCTTGTCTTCCAGCGTTAGGATTTTCGTCTGTTCCAGTTTTTAAATAATCTTCAAGGCTCTTACCTGCTGCATAAGCATTAATAGCTAGGGTTGTCATTGCTTGATTTACATCATCAATCTTTCCCTTTTCTTTTGCAATCTCAGCATTTAACTTGCTTAAAGATTGTGCTGCAATTGCTGCATTGTCGCTAAGCTTTTGCTGTCCGTCATTGATTGATTTTATCTTAGCCTCAAGAGGGGCATTGGCTAACTTAAGAGCATCTTCAATTGCTTTCTTTTGTGAATTATATTGTAGGTTAGACTGAAGTCCTTCCATATCAAGGCTTGCTTGCTGAGCACCTGCCGTATTTCCAGTTGCTATCGCAGCATCATACTCTGCTTGCTTTTTAGCAATCTCTCTTCCTATGTCACCCTCTTGCTTTGCAGCATCAAGGGCTCTTAATCTTGCGTCAGCTAACTTATTATTTGCATTTATTTGATCTTGTAAACGCTTAAGTTCATTTCGAGTATCAATTTGTTTTTGAGCGCTTTGTCCCTTGGCAGCTGCCATCAAGACCTTTTGCTGATCCGTTAACTTCTTTAGGTGAGCATAATTCTTTTCTAGCGCTCCTCCAGTGCCTTGATTAGCTGCAGTGATTGATGCAGAAACTGAATCGGCAACTCGAGATAAAGTGCTTACAGCCTCTGCACCTAACTTTGAAAGATCTCCTGTAAATCCTTTTGCTGCAAGATTCATTTTTTCAAACAAGCTAACAACTGTATCTAGTGGATTAATAATCTTTTTAAGTTCTGGATTTTGTTTAATCATTTCTGCTCTAGTGCCTGCAGTTAGAACAGCTTTAGAAGACTCTAGCTTGTTTAACTTTTTAAGTATTGCTTCCTGTGCTTGATATTCAGTTAATACTTTTGTATTGCCAGTCTTGTCTGCTTTTGCAGCTTTCTTGCTTTTTTCAATTTCATCTATGATTGCAGCGTTTATAGCATTAAGACCTGTATTAACTGCCCTTGCGCCCTCATTGCCATTATTAGCTGCAGCAGGTATATAATTATTAATTGCAGTCTCTGCTGCATCTTGCCCTGTTTTAATACTTCTAAATGCACGATTACCTACAGTAAATGCTCCAGCTTTTTCTGCTTGATCTGAAAGTTTAAACATTGCAAATATCTTTTTGCTTGCTTCATCTGCTGAAAGTCCAGCAGCCATTAAGGCAGTTTTAATGTCTATTGCTACTTGTGGAAGTTCGCTTTCCTTAGACTGATTAATTAATTTAATCTGATCAGCATAAACTTCTTTAGCTTCTTTCTTTAGCTTCTTGTACTCTTCAATTGTCATAGATATAGGAAGGCCAGCATCTTGCATGCTCTCATATAGAAGCTGATTTCTTTCTCGTATTGCTTCTATGTTCTTGACGGTATCGGCAAGCTTTGAGTTATAATCAGTAAATTTAAGTCCTGCTTTTTTAGCAGCCTCTTCTGTGAACCCGTACTGCATCGCTCCAACTCTTAGATGCTCGTTGTGATCTTTTAGTCTTTTAGCGCCTAAAGCAAATGCTAATGAAAGTCCTCCAACTACTAGATTTGCTCTAGTTGCCATTAATGCTATTCTTCCAAACATAGGGGCCAACTTAGAACCGCTAGCGGCTAGTTTATCTGCTTGCATAGCAGCCTTACCTGCTCCTGGAAGTGATTGTGCTAGGTAAGCACCTGGCTTGCCCATTCTTGATGTGATTGGCCCAGCTTTTCTGTTTGAAGCAGCATCAGCATAGCTAAATCCTTCTGGTCTTTGCTTGCCTCCAGCGCCTCCGCTCATCATCATAAACGGAATTATTCCACCCAAAGTAGATAGAGCAGTTCCTCCCATTCCGCCAATTTTGCCACCCAAAATCTGTGCAACCATTGCGGCCATCATCGGCCCAATCATTCCACCAATTCCATATTTATTATTTGGAACTATTCCTCCTGAATTTCTAGGAACAAATAGTTCTGGACCCTTTTCTCCTACAACATATGGCTGTCCTGCATTAACAGGTCCACCCATTTCTCTTTTTTCTAAACCAAATATAACTTGCTTCAAAGAGTCTGTAAGTGGTGTATCTTTTTTAGATTCCCAATTTAAAAACTTCTTTCGCAAAATGTCTTTATCAATTGGAGAGAGCTGACTTAGAACTGCTCGATCTCCTATCATATCGGATGCAGCAGATCTAATAACAGAATCTAGCACATCTGGCTCAAGTGCATTCCTTAATGATCCTTGTGCATCCTTAACATAACCGTAAGGCTTTTCTTTTGCCAATGCTGCGGCAAACTTATCATAGAATAGTTTCTGAGTATGTTTTCTTAGCCCAGTGTTTGCAAATAATGTTTCAGCCATCTTAATAGATAGAGAGTTTACGCCCCACGGAGCTGACTCATACATGCTTGGCTTAGGTGCTCCCGTTGGGCCAAAGCCTGCACCAATTCTATGCATTGCCTTACTCTTAAGAATATTTCCAATCATTCCGCCAGCCATAAATCCATTTGCAGATGTTTTAAATGAGTTATCAGAAAGGCTTACAGAGTGACCCTTTTGTCTACGCTTTAGCTCGTCTGCAGAAAGCATTTTAGCAATTGCTGCTGGAGTCATTGTTTTTTCTGGAGACATTTTTAATGATGAATGAATCCCGTGCAAATCTCCATATGACTGTCTTCTTGCATCAGAGAGTCTTTGAATCATTGCATTATATATAGCCTTCTCTTCTGCGTTTAAATCAAATCTACCGATAGTTTGTTTTAGCTTAGGAAGAGCTCTATTAATTTCCTCAAGCATGCGATCATTATATTGATCTGCTGTCATTCCCTTTGGAATATCTGCAGTTGCTTCAGCAAAGAATTTCTTTGTGCTGCTTCCCTTTACTCCTAGCAAATTAACCATTGCTTGATGCTTGAACGAAGGCATTGTTGCAGAATAATCTCTTGGGCCAGATGCAGTTGCAAATACTCCCGCTGGGCCTACATCGGCAAGAATGTTGCCTGATAGATTTCCTCTACCTAAATCTTTATCTCCACGCAATGCTGAAGCCACTAGTTGTCTGAAGTATTGATCAGATGTAAACTTGCCATCTTGATTTGCTATAGCAGGATTATACTTAGACTCTAGCGCTAGTATTCTTCTTGCTCCAGTTGGGTCTGTTGGATCTCTCATAACAACAACTCTTTGATTAGGTGTTTGCAGTCCATGAACGTCACGAGCAATTTCAGTTGCCCTTAATTCAGCAAGCGCTGCTTTCTCGTCTAGTACAGGCTTAACAAAAACTTTTTCCCCGCCTCTAGCATATACTCCACCAATTCCAGCAACTGGGAAACTTCTTCCAGATGTAGGCTCTAGAAGACCATCATAATCAGTTACTGGGGTCTTGCTAAATCTAGAGTCTTTAACTGCTTGACTTGCTTTTTCCATTGCAGCCTTTGCTGCTCTTTGTGCTTCAACTTGCTTAATAGTTCTAGGCATTCCAAGGAACATTGCTTTTCCGCCCCTGAATAGTTTTTGTGCAAATTGACCTGGAACTTGGCCGCCTTGATTAAGTCTTCTACCTGGCTTCTTAGACTTTAAGAAATCCATAAATACTTTTGTTATTCCAAAATTATGCTTTAGTCTTGTTGGTGCTTTAATAATTCTTTCTTCAGTACCAGGGCCAGTACCAAGACCCAAAACTTTTCCAATTGTGTCGATAGCCATTCGCTTTTCTGTTTCAGTTTGCGGCAATCTGTCTACAAAAGGATTATCATGGTTTTTTGTTAAATTTGAAAATGTACTTGTCCAGAGATTCTGCTCTTTATTGCCTGCTTGTGCTTGACCAAAATTACCAGCTGCGCTATATTTATACTTTGCTGCGCCTTGGTCATGCTCTGTAGCATAACCATGAATGTTAGGCTCGTATTTTCTTGTTTTTGGATTCCATTTAGTCCCAGCAAATAGTTCTCTCTCTAATCTTTTTACTTCTGCAGGGTTTGCAAATCCCATTTTTATTAGTGTATTAATTAAAGATGGTGATGGATGTATAGCTTGATTTCTATTATCAAACTTTACACCTGTACGAGTAATCTTTTTAACTGGTTCTTTTAGAAGGCCTCCGCCTATTTTTTTGTCTAGCTCTCTAGTTTGCTTTTCTTTTATCTCAAGCATTCTTTCATCATTAATTGTATCTGTTTTAGGATCGTAAGCATATTGTCTTGCTTCGTCATACAGTCTCTTTGATGTGCGAAGTGATTCAACCTCTGACATTCCTAAGCTATTAAGTATCGCTGCGTCATGCATTACATGTCTTACTTGATTTTCTTCTAGGAAGTTTGCTGGAACCGATAGTCTTGATACATAAGCAGATGCTGATCTTATATTATTTTCTGCCTGCCTTCTTATTCCTCCACCATCAACTCTTCCCATTCCTGATGTATTTCCTGGGCCACCATTTAGTGAATACATCAAAGGCATATTTTTCTGTGCAATACTTGCAGGAATAACTGCTTCTCCAGGAGTTAGTACTACTGGGACCTGGCCTCCCATTGCATATCTTGGAGTGCCTCCTAGAAGGCTCTTTACTGTTGACATGTTCTGTTCTGTGGATTTTTTATTTATTACAAATGCGCCAGGCTCTGCGGTTGTGTGGTATGTATCTGTGTTTCCTGTTCCAGGAACAATACCTCCCCGTGCAAACTTAGGCTTAGTTGTTTGAATGTTATACCCTGCACCTGAAGTTCTAACACCACCGAGTGCTCTTGCAATTCTGTCTACAAGGGTTTTTGTTGATCCCTTGTGGAACATCTCTTTCATATTTGACTTACCACTTACTGGATCAACTACTGGTTGAGATGTAAACGGAACCGTAGTTAGGTTTGCAGTTCTTCCCATGGAGGTTGCAGTCATTGCCGTTGTTTCTGCAAGCATTGCTTCTACTGTTGCATTTAGTTGTATTACTTTTGCTCTTGCTTGATCTACTGTTATCTTGCTTGCTTGAAGCTGTTTAACAATTGCTTGAGTTTCTAGTGCTGCCATTTCTGTAATTTCTGAGAACTGTGGTAGAAGCGCTTGATAAGAATCAGATAAACTTGAAGTAATTGTTCCTGTTGCCATAACTTCTGCTTTTAATACTTTAATTTCTGCTTCTGATTGCATTGCAATTGCGGCTGTCATTGCATGCCACTTTGCTGCTTCTTGTGCAACAACTCCTGTTGATATTCCATTTACAGATGTAACACCTGGAATCCTTGGAAGATCTTGATTCATGTAGGCTTGTGGGTTTTTGCCAATTCTAACATTTACTGGAGATGCTCCAGGCACTGTTCCAAATATAGTTCCTGGCTGTCCTGTTTGAGCAGGAATCATATGAGACATATCTCTTGTGTATGCTTCACCAACTAGAGGATTGTTCTTATCGACAACTCTTTGTCCTGGTCCGCCAGCGGATATTACTCCTCCTGCAATTGTTGAAATTCCTGGCTGTACTGCAACCTTTGCTGCATTTGCTTTTATCTCAAGGGTGTCAAAGGATGCTGCAAGAGTATTTATTGCATTTGTTAATACTACTGTTGCTTCTGTGTCTGAATAGAATGATGTAGCAAGACCTTTTGCTGCAGCCTCTGCTGCCATAATTTCTGGAGTTAATAATTTAAATCCTTGTCCACCCTGAGCTAGTTGTTTTAGGTGAAATATTCCCTTAATAACATATCCAATAAAGTTACCCATTACACCAGCCAACATAATGATTGGTCCAGATACTGCAGTTATTCCTCCAAGTACGTTAAGGAATGTCTTTACTGGCGCTGGAAGTTTTTGGAAGAACTTAATAATTCCATCTACTACCTCTAAAACCTTTGTGCTAATTGTTAAAAATTGATTTCCTACTGACGCAAGGTCTGCTTGAACTGAAGCAAGGGCTCTCTTGAATTTACCAGAGGCTGACTCAGTCATCATTCCTAATTCTCGTGCTGAAATAGTTGCAAGATCTGTAGCACTTGCCTTCATTAAATCCATTACTTGTAGGGTCTGAGATCCTTCTTTGCCTAAGTTTTCAAATAGAGCAGACATTCTTGCATACTGGAACTTTCCAAATAACTGTTCAATTGCTCTAGACTTACTTAATGGGTCTAGGTTATCTAATGCTGATTGCAATTCTGTAATTGTTGCTGTTAGGTTGCCTGCGTTAGATGTTACAATATTATCGATATCTATACCGAAACCGTTAAACATTTCCTTAGCAACCTTTGTTGGGTTAATAAGAGATGCCATTGCTGACTTGATTGCGTTAGCACCTTCTGATGCGTTTACTCCGCCTTCTTTCATTGCAGTTAAATACAATGCTAAATCTTTTACGTCTCCACCTAATGACTTTACAACTGGACCAGCTTTAGGAATTGCTTCAACTAAGTCTGCAAGGCTTGTTGATGTCTGGTTTTCAACTGCGTTGAGGAAGTCAATTGACTGTGTGAGTTCGTCTGTACTTGACTTAAACGCATTTTGAATAGCAAGAGTTGCCTTCATTGCTTCTTGTCTATCTACTTCACCAAGCACAGCAAGTCTAGATGTTTCTTTTGTTGCTTCTAGTAGCGCCTGACCCTGTTGTCCCGTTGCTGCAAGATCTGCTGCAAGAGCAATTGTATCCTTATATGCAATACCGTATGAACCAGCAATCTCTCTTGCTGTAGCAGATACATCTTTTCTAACTTTTGCTAGCTCTGTTGCAGATACTGAAGATAGTCCTCCGTAAACCTTTGCAAGTCTAACGAGCTCTTGATCTGCTTCTCTAAATGCTTTTTGTGCAGCCATACCAAATGCTGCTAATGGAACTGTTAATCCTACTGTTAACTGACGACCAGCCCACTGTGTATTCTTACCCCAGTTAATAAGCTGTCCCGCTCCATCATTCATTACCTTGTTCATGATGGCAAGTTCTTGTTTTGCTATTGCTGTTTTGTTCTTTACTTCATCCAGGCCTTTTGCAACCATTACGTTGTATTGCATCAAGCCCTGGGCGTTCTTACCTACTGGCTGAATGATTGCCTGTTGAAGCATTACTTGCTGCTTAGCAAGGTCTCTAACTAGGTTGCTAGTTCTCTTTGTATGGCCATTCCAGGTATTGTAGTAGTCGTTTAGCTTGAGTCTGCCTCGATCTAAATTCTTACCAAACTTCTCTACGTCTGAAGTAAGCGATACAAAGTGTTGCGAGAACTGGCCTGTTGAAGTAAGCGTTGTTGCAAACGCCTTATTCATTACTGCAATTTGACTTGCAAGTTTGGCGTTAGTGCCAGCAGTTGTTTCTTGTAATTTTAAGAGTTGGGCAGTAGTCGCAGCAAGTTGAGTTCTTAAACTCGTAAAGTCTGCGTTGGCGGTAATATTGGTCGTGATTAAATTATCTGCCATATGTATATGTTACTCTATAGAGTATCCTAATCCTGCTCCAATGCCGAATCCAGCTTCCGCTGCAAAACCACCTTGTAATGAAACAACATCATCTGCTGATGCATTTATACCAAGTGCTCTTCTTCTAACATCTTCGAAGGATGACCCCTCCTTATTTTCATTACTGCTTTCATTTAATTCAACACCTTGAAT
>Ga0209599_10000451_pt1 | contig 26913 bp, 19 predicted proteins | sample Shrwel_input2_FT_FD_187534 | JGI IMG/M metagenome (GOLD analysis project Ga0209599, IMG submission 187534) | Subsurface microbial communities from deep shales in Ohio, USA - Utica-3 well 1 S input2 FT (SPAdes) (version 2) ...
GCCTTGGTACAGCCTCATGCGGCATTGATTAATAATATTGGTACAGCACACTTAGAAGGTTTTGGTGGCCGTGAAGGCATAGCCAAAGCCAAAGGCGAAATTTTTAGTGGCTTAGTGGCGGGCGGTGTTGCCATTATTAATGCCGATGACGAGTTTGTCGAGTATCACAAAACATTATGTAATGGTCACAAAATACTCACTTTTTCGGTTTGTAAGCCAGCAGACATTTACGCTACGGACATTAAACGTGGTTTAGGTGGTGCATATTGCTTTAATTTGCACATTGCCCAACAAATAACACCTATTCAATTGGGTTTAATAGGGCAACATAACGTCGCCAATGCCTTGGCGGCGGCGAGTTTGGCTTTTGCCTGTGATTTAAGTATCGCTCAAATTAAAGTAGGTTTAGAACAAGCCCAAGCAGCAGCAGGGCGTATGGTATTGCATCATTGCCCACAAATTACCGTGATTGATGATACCTATAATGCCAATCCTAACTCGGTAAAAGCGGCAATTGATGAGTTGGCTTTATGCTCAGGACGACGCGTGGTGGTTTTAGGCGCAATGGGTGAGTTAGGCGCAGATGCCGCCAGCTTACATCAAGAAATTGGTGCATATGCACAAGCTAAACAATTAGATGCGCTGTATTGTGTGGGCTTGTTTAGTGAAGACACTGCCGCAGGTTTTGGCGCACAAGCGAAGGTATTTGCAACGCAGGCTTTGTTAATTGAAGCACTGCAAACAGAGTTAAACAAGGATGTGACACTTTTGGTTAAAGGCTCGCGTAGCGCACAAATGGAAAAAGTCGTGCAAGCGTTTATTGAATCCGTATCCACGGTATAAGGAGTTGTTGCCATGTTACTGTGGTTAGCCGATTATTTAGCTCAATACTACAAGGGCTTTCACGTTTTTAATTATTTAACCTTACGCGCCATGTTAAGTGTGTTAACGGCTTTGGCTATTGCCGTATGGTTTGGTCCAACCGTGATTGAGTATTTACGTTCGCTCAAGTATGGTCAGCCGATTCGTACCGATGGCCCGCAAACGCACCAAGTTAAATCTGGCACGCCTACTATGGGCGGTGTTTTGATTTTAGTCGCGATTGGCGTAAGCACCTTATTATGGTCAAACTTAGCCAACCCTTATGTATGGATTGTTTTGGGGGTGATGGTTGTTTTTGGTGCAGTGGGCTGGGTGGATGATTTTAGAAAAATTGTTAAAAAAGACCCCGAAGGTTTACCTGCACGTTGGAAGTATTTATGGCAGTCGGTAGGTGGTTTAGCCGCCGCCGTGACCTTGTATTTTTTAGCTAAAACACCAGCCGAAACCACGTTGATTTTTCCGTTTTTTAAAGACTTAGTTTTACCCTTAGGTATATTTTACATTTTACTTACTTATTTAGTGATTGTTGGTACGAGTAATGCGGTTAATTTAACCGACGGTTTGGATGGCTTGGCGATTATGCCCACCGTCATGGTGGCAGGTGCATTGGCTATTTTTGCTTACTTAACAGGTAACATAAAGTTTGCCGAATACTTACATATTCCTTATGTGGCAGGCTCGGGCGAATTAATTGTGATTTGTGGCTCAATTATTGGTGCGGGTTTAGGTTTTTTATGGTTTAACGCCTATCCTGCCGAAGTCTTTATGGGTGATGTAGGCGCGTTGGCTTTAGGTGCGGTATTAGGTGTCATCGCTGTTATAGTACGCCAAGAAATTGTGCTGTTTATTATGGGTGGTGTCTTTGTAATGGAAACTGTCTCGGTGATGTTACAAGTCGGTTCATTTAAGTTACGTGGTAAACGGGTTTTTAGAATGGCACCGATTCATCATCATTACGAGTTAAAAGGTTGGCCAGAAACCAAAGTTGTGATTCGGTTTTGGATTATTAGCTTTATGTTGGTGTTATTAGGTTTAACAACTTTAAAAATTCGTTAAGGCGGTTGGTATGAGTGGTTTAATTCAGCGCGAAGGTTTACGTGTTGTTGTAGGTTTGGGCAAAACTGGTTTGTCTTGTGTGCGCTATTTACGTCAACTTGGTTATAAGGTGGCGGTGAATGATACGCGTACTAATCCTCCCAATTTAGCCGAACTACACGCCGAGTTTCCTGATGTTGAAGTTAGTTTAGGACAGCTAGATGAGCCACTGCTATTAACAGCACACGAAATTATCACCAGTCCGGGGATTTCTATTCAAGAGCCAGCGTTGTTGTCTGCCCATAATACAGGCATTAGCATTATTGGCGATATAGAACTGTTTTGTCGTGCAGTAGATAAACCCATTGTAGCGATTACAGGCTCTAACGCTAAAAGCACCGTAACAACCTTAGTTGGCTTGATGGCGCAAAATGCAGGCGTTAAAGTCGCTGTGGGTGGAAATTTAGGCACGCCTGTTTTAGAGCTACTTAACGAAGATGCTGAGTTATATGTATTAGAGTTATCCAGTTTTCAGTTAGAAACCACACATAGCTTACGTGCTGCCGCAGCGACTGTATTAAACATTAGCGAAGACCACATGGACAGATACGCCAATTTAATGGCCTATCATAAAGCCAAACATCGTATTTATCGTAATTGCCATTTTTATGTGACCAATCGTCAAGATATGCTCACCACACCTTTATTGCCCGATATGATTCCTCATACCAGTTTTGGCTTAGATACGCCCGATTTACGCAGTTATGGCATTATTAAAGAGCAAGGCAAAAGCTATTTAGCCAAAGGCCAAACTAAGTTACTTGATACCTCTGAAATGGCTATTTTGGGCGAGCATAATATGGCCAATGCTTTGGCTGCTTTAGCCTTAGGTGAGGCCGTCAATTTGCCGATAGACGCTATGTTGCACACCCTAAAAACCTTTACAGGTTTAGCCCATCGCTGTCAGTTAGTGGCGACCCAACAGGGTATTGCTTGGTATAACGACTCTAAAGGCACCAACGTAGGCGCAACCTTAGCCGCCATTAATGGTTTAGGCGCAGCGATTAGCGGTAAAGTGATTTTAATTGCAGGAGGCGTAGGTAAAGGTCAAGACTTTAGCCCTTTATCTGCTGCCTTAGCACAATACGGCAAAGCAGTATTATTGATGGGTGAGGATGCCCCCAAAATCGACCAAGCAGTACAGGCTGACATTGCTAAAATCTATGTTTCTGATCTAAATCATGCAGTAAAAACAGCTCAACAATTGACACAAGCGGGCGATGTGGTGTTGTTATCCCCTGCGTGTGCTAGCTTTGATATGTTTAAGCATTATGAAGATAGAGGTCAGCAGTTTGTAGAGAGTGTCAACCGCGCCATTTTTTAACTCAAGGCTTACGCATTGCACAGTACACTCGCGTTTTGAATCCTCCCCAACCCTCCTTTGAAAAAGGAGGGAGTTTCCCCCTTTACCAAAGGGGGACTAAGGGGGATTTAGTGAGCAAATAAGCGATAACAGTGTAAGTCTTAAAATGTGTACTCAGTCAAATTTTATTTATATGTTTTTGTATTAGGTGAGTTTTAATGAAACTAAGCCTTAAAAAGCCTTCTTTTAGTATTCCCCATCATTGGTTAGTACCTAATTGGCGGCAAGAGTTTAGCGACCGACGTTTACTCATGTTAGCGGTTGCTGTTTTAGCCTGTTTAGGGGTAACGATTGTAGGCTCTGCCTCAATGAGTATTGCTAGCTCCGACTTTAATGACCCATTTTATTTTTTTCGTCGCCATTTAATTTATATGTTTATGGCGGTCACGGCTTCTGTTGTCGTGGCTAATATGCCGTTGTCATTTTGGCGACGCTGGATGCCCGTTATTCTTATTTTTGCTGTTGTATTATTGGTGTTAGTCTTAACGCCTGTGGGTAAGCGTGTTAATGGTAGTGCGCGTTGGATTGGTTTTGGCCCTCTAACCATTCAGCCTTCTGAGGTGGCTAAATTTGCCGTTGTTTTATATATGTCAGACTATTTAGTACGTCGCCAACATGAAGTGCGCGCTAGTTTACTGAATTTATGGCGAGCTGCTTTAGTTGTGGGCGGTACGGTTGGCTTATTGATGGGCGAACCCGATTTTGGTGCGAGCTTGGTGTTAATGGTTTCTTTGTTTGGTATGTTGTTTTTAGCAGGCGCACCTGCCAAAAACTTCTTAATTTTTTTGGTGGCGATGGTTAGCGGTATTGTAGGTTTGGCGTTTTCGGCAGAGTATCGTGTAAAGCGTATCCTGTCTTTTTGGGATGCGTGGGATGATGCCTATGGCACTGATTATCAGTTATCTCAAAGTTTGATTGCCTTTGGTCGTGGCGATTGGTTTGGCGTAGGCTTAGGTCATAGTGTACAAAAACTCTTTTATTTGCCCGAAGCACATACCGATTTTGTGTTTGCTATTTACGCCGAAGAGTTAGGTGTTGTTGGCGTGTTTGTATTGCTACTAGCTTTTTATTTGTTTGTTAATACAGGCTTGCGTATTGCACGTAAAGCAATGTTAGTCGGGAAGTTAGAAGACGCTTATTTGGCCTACGGTATGGTGTTTTTATTGTTGATGCAGATTGTGATTAACATCGCTGTATGTACAGGGTTATTTCCAACTAAAGGCTTAACATTGCCCTTTATTAGTTATGGGGGCAGTAGTCTGATTATGGTGTTTATTATGTTTGGATTGTTGTTGCGTGTTGATACTGAAGCAACACAAACAGCCGCAATTAACAAAAGGGACGAAGCATGAGTGTAAAATCAGTCGTGGTAATGGCAGGTGGTACAGGCGGTCATGTGTTTCCTGCGCTTGCGGTGGCGCAGCATTTAAGTCAACAGGGTGTTCATATTCATTGGTTGGGTACTAAAAATGGTATCGAGGCTGATATAGTGCCTAATAATGGCTTTAATATTAGCTACCTAGAAGTGCAGGGTGTGCGCGGTCAAGGTATTGCCCGTTTATTGCTTGCCCCCTTTAAAATTATGTTTGCGGTATTCGCTGCTATGCGTGTCTTACGCGCAGTAAAAGCAGACTGTGTTATTGGTTTAGGTGGATACGTCACAGGGCCAGGCGGTGTGGCCGCTCGTCTTTTAGGTAAACCTTTAATTATTCACGAACAAAATGCCGTTGCAGGATTTACTAATAAACAGTTAGCCAAAATAGCTACTCAAGTATTACAAGCCTTTCCTACTGCCTTTGCACCTAGTCCTAAAGTAGCCACGACAGGTAATCCTGTTCGTCCTGTTATTGCGAATTTAGCTACACCCGAACAGCGTTATGGCCAACGCTATGGCGCATTACAAGTATTAGTTTTAGGCGGAAGCCAAGGTGCAGTCGCTTTAAATGAATTAGTGCCAGAAGCTTTAGCAATTTTAGGCAAAGAGCAAGCATTTATCATTCGTCATCAAACAGGTAAAAAACAAGCCGAAGCCACTCAAAATCGCTATAAAACATTAGGTATAGATGATGCCAATGTGCAAGCTTTTATTACCGATATGGCCGAAGCCTACGCATGGGCAGATTTAGTCATTTGTCGTTCGGGGGCATTAACGGTGAGTGAGTTAGCCGCCGCAGGTGTTGCTTCGGTATTAGTCCCTTATCCTTTTGCTGTTGACGATCATCAAACCGCTAATGGACGTTATTTAAGTGATGAGGGTGCAGCCATTTTGTGTCAGCAAGCAGGCATGAGTTCCGAAAACTTAGCCCAAACGTTAAAACCGTTATTATCTCGTCCAAAGTTGCTGCAAATGGCTACTATTGCTCGTAAACTTGCACAACCTAAAGCAACCGCAACCGTTGCCCAATTTTGTACCCGTCAAGAGTAGTTGTCATGATTAGCCCAAATGCGCGTAGCCGTTTAATCGAAATTCCAGAAATGCGCCGTATTCGTCGAATTCATTTTATTGGTATTGGTGGGGCAGGGATGTGTGGTATCGCCGAAGTGTTACTTAACCAAGGCTATCAAGTGTCAGGTTCAGACGCAAAAGCAGGAAAAACCACCGAGCGTTTGCAGGCGTTAGGTGCAGAGATATTTATTGGTCATGCCGCCGAAAATGTTGCTAATGTACATGTGGTCGTTGTGTCAACGGCGATTGATGATAGCAATCCCGAAATTGTTGCCGCACGAGAGGCTCGGTTACCCATCGTGCGTCGTGCCGAAATGTTGGGTGAGTTAATGCGTTATCGTCATGGCATTGCCATTGCAGGTACACATGGTAAAACCACCACCACCAGTTTAGTTACGTCTATTTTGGCCGAAGGCGGTTTTGATCCTACCTTTGTGATTGGTGGTTTGTTAAACAGTGCTGGTACAAATGCCAAATTGGGTGGCAGTCGTTATTTAGTTGCCGAGGCTGACGAAAGTGATGCGTCCTTTTTGCATTTGCAACCAATGGCTGCTGTAGTTACTAATATTGATGCTGACCACATGGACACTTATGGCGGTTCATTTGAAAAACTTAAAGATACTTTTATTGAGTTTTTGCACAACTTACCTTTTTATGGTTTAGCTGTCGTGTGTGGTGATGATGCGGTGGTGCGTGAGTTATTGCCACGTATTGCGCGCCCCACAATTACCTATGGTTTTGACGAAGCGAATGATGTGCGCGCGGTAGATATTAACCAACAAGGGATGCAAACTCATTTTACGGTATTACGCCCTAATTTGCCTCCCTTAGCTGTGACACTTAATTTACCGGGGTTACACAATGTTTTAAATTCCCTTGCCTCGATTGCCATTGCAACCGATGAAGGCGTAAGCGACGAAGCAATGATTAACGCATTGGCAAGTTTTGAAGGGGTAGGACGACGTTTTCAGCAGTATGGTAATTTTGCATGGCAAGATGGTGATGTGTGCTTGGTTGATGATTATGGTCATCACCCACGTGAAGTCGAAGCTACTCTTAAAGCAGCGCGTCAAAGCTTTCCTGAGCGTCGTTTAGTCTTAATGTTCCAACCGCATCGTTACACCCGTACCCGTGATTGTTTTGAAGATTTTGTACAGGTGTTATCTCAAGTTGATGTTTTGTTATTATTAGATGTCTATTCGGCAGGTGAAAAGCCCATTGCAGGTGCAGATGGTCGTACTTTAGCGCGAAGTATTCGGGCTAGAGGTTTAGTTGAGCCAATTTTTATTGAAAAAATGGAAGACTTAGCCACTTTATTGCCGTCGGTTTTACAGGCCAATGATGTGTTATTAACACAAGGTGCAGGCACAGTAGGTGCGATTGCCATTGAATTGGCACAAAACAATTTATATTTAGGTTAAATCCCCCTAAATCCCCCTTTTATAAAGGGGGACTCCCTCCTTTTTTAAAGGAGGGTTGGGGAGGATTCATGAGAGTTGAAAAGTTATGAGTCAGCAAGATTTTGGACGAGTTGCCGTATTATTTGGCGGGACATCTGCCGAGCGTGAAATTTCTCTTGTGAGTGGCCAAGCCGTCTTGTTGGCTTTACAAGATGCAGGGATTAATGCCGAAGCGTTTGACCCAGCCGAACGGAATATTGCAGATATTAAAGCCTATGACCGTGCTTTTATTGTGTTGCATGGCCGTGGTGGTGAAGATGGCACCATGCAAGGGGCATTGGAATTATTCAATATTCCCTATACAGGCAGCGGCGTATTAGCGTCTGCTTTAGGCATGGATAAAACGCGTACCAAACAATTATGGTTAGGTTGTGGTTTACCTACACCACCTTATACCCGATTACATAATAATACCAACTTTGAGCAAGTGATTGCCGATTTAGGCTTGCCATTAATGGTTAAGCCTGCGCGTGAAGGTTCAAGTATTGGTATGCGTAAAGTTGAAACAGCGCAAGACTTAGAGCCTGCATATGCTTTTGCCGCACAATATGACAGCGAAATCATTGCCGAAAAATGGGTCACAGGTAAAGAATATACGATTGTTATTTTGGGTGATAAAGCCTTGCCAGTCATTCGTTTACAGCCGCATCAAAGTCATGGCTTTTATGATTTTGACGCTAAATATAAAGCCACCGACACCCAATATTTGTGTCCTTGTGGTTTAGCAGCCGATGATGAGCAACGATTACAAGCTTTAGCGGTTAAAGCCTTTGATATGGTCGGTGCTAAAGGATGGGGACGCATTGATGCCATGCAAGACCAAGAAGGAAATTTTTGGTTGCTTGAAGTTAACACTGTACCTGGTATGACTGACCACTCCTTAGTTCCTATGGCTGCGCGCGCAGCAGGCTTAAGTTTTCAAGAGTTAGTAGTGCAGATTTTGGCGCAAACGCATTAAGCAAGATGATGCTAAATCTATGTTGTATTTGTTTTAAAAAGGTAGAGTGAATGTCAGCTTCCGCGCCAACTACAGAAACATTAGCCATTTTAACGCCAAGGCAGCGTCAGTGGCGCACTTTATGGCGTGTGTTAAGCTTTTTATGGCTACTTGCAGGCTTGGTGGTTTTTGCATGGGGTGCGTGGAGCTTATGGGTCGATTTGCAAAAAAAAGCGCCTTTAGCGGTCGTACATATTGAAGGTGATATAAGCACCTTAGACCGTGAAGACTTAGCAAAACGTCTTAAATTAGTAGTGCATGGTAGTTATTTTAGTACAGATCTTGTTGCCATTAGAGATGCCGTGTTGTTGTCACCGTGGGTCGAAAGTTTATCGATACAACGTCGCTGGCCAGATGGTATTCGGGTCATGATTGTTGAAAAAAAAGCGGTTGCTCGTTGGGGAGAGCAAAATTTTTTAAGTGCTAAAGGCGAAATTTTTCAACCCAAAGCTGGCGAAGCGCTTTCAGACTTACCCTTGTTATTTGGGCCTAAAGGTAAAACCGAATATTTAATGGAACAATATCGTAGTTTTAATGAACGCTTTCGTCCGTTAAACTTGCGAGTTGTTGAGCTGCATTTAACCGAACGGCGTACGTGGTTTATTCATTTTGATAATGGTTTGCAATTGGTATTAGACCAAGAACAGGTTAACGAAAAGCTACAACGGTTTTTATGGCTTTATCAACGTGAACTAAGTCCCTATATTGATCGTATAGAACGTATAGACTTACGTTATCGTTATGGTTTGGCGGTTAAGTGGAAAGAAGGACAGGCTTTAGCAGTGCAATATAATCGTTTGGTTGCACCTGTTAATAAAACCCCTATTTAAATACACAGGACTTACGCACCTCATCGAAGTTAGCGTTTTTTGTGAGCTAATAATCGTTAAAGTCGCTTATTTGGCGAACAAATAAGCGGATAACCGCGTAAGTCCTAATAAGGCTAGATGTGCAGTATTACGATGCGTGCATTTATTAGCCTCAGTAAATTAAACACGGCAATAACTAGATTTTAGGATTTGCGCGCTAATCAGAGTGCAATGTGCGTAAGTCCTGATTTGTCTTAAAAGGTTAGTCCAATGATAGATACAGAAAAATTGATTGTTGCCCTAGATGTTGGGACTTCTAAAGTAGTCGCATTAATAGCACAAATCACCAAAGAGCAGCAGTTAGAAGTTATTGGTGTGGGCAAAAGTGCTTGTACGGGCTTAAAAAAAGGTATGGTAGTCGATATTGAAGAAACCTCACGCGCCATACAGCAAGCCGTTAAAGAAGCCGAAAACATGGCGCATTGTCAGGTGCATTCGGTATTTATTGGTATAGCAGGTAATCATATTGTTAGCCGTAATTTAGAAGGCAGAGTACAAATTCGCAGTGGTGAAGTCAGTATACAAGATATGCAGGCGGTATTAGAAAACGCTAAAACTGGCTCAATTTTACCTGAACAAAAAATACTGCATATTCTTCCTCAAGAGTTTAATGTTGACAATCAATACGACATTCGAAATCCGATGGGTATGGCAGGGGTACGTTTAGAAGGACATTATCATTTAGTGACTTGTGGACTGACACCATTACAAAACCTCGAAAAATGTATTCATGCCTGTGAGTTAGGGGTCGATGAGGTGATTTTAGAACCCTATGCCGCCGCAAATGCTGTTTTAAGTGACGATGAAAAAACACTAGGCGTGTGTTTAATTGATATTGGCGCAGGCACAACCGATATTGCCGTGTACATTCATGGTGCATTACGTTATACCGAAATTATCCCTGTGGGTGGCGACCACGTGACTAATGATATTGCGCATGTTTTGCGTACCCCATTGGCTGATGCTGAACAACTCAAAATTAAACAAGGTTGTGCTCAATCTATTGCGGTTAAACGGGAAGAATATGTACAGTTTCCTGCCACAAACGGCAAAGAAATGCGTAAGTTAGAACGCCATGTGTTAGCTTCCATCATAGAAGCACGTTATTCAGAACTTTTTGAATACATTAACGGGCAGCTTGCGACCTTGGGTGCTTTGGATTATTTAAGTGCGGGCTTTGTGTTAACAGGTGGTGCAGCACGCATAGAAGGTGCTGAAGCCTTGGCAGATGGTGTTTTTGGCAAAGATAAAACCCGTTTGGGCGCACCGACTATCTCCCCTGAGTTAGGTGGGCAATTAGTCCAAAGTTCGGTTTATGCCACGGGCGTAGGCTTATTAATGGCTGGTCGAGATAAATATCTAAAAGAATTAGAAAAACAACCCGTACGTCGTAAAGGTATAGATACCGATGGCTTTTTAGCAAAATTAAAGGCATGGTTAGAGCGTAATTTTTAACATCAATATTTTCTAAATTTTGAATTAATTTAGTCGATATGTAACATGTTGTACAAAGTATTGCTTTTTGTGAGCAGATGTTTTGATAACTTGATAAAATGGCGAAGATATTGGATTAGCACAGGCTGCATCTAGTCATGTGTGTTGCCAAAAAATTATTTAAAGCATTCAATGGAATGAGTGTTTTACACGCAGTATTCCTGAATGAGGAGAATTTTAGATGGGTATTTTCAAAATTGCAGAAGACCAACAAGCGCCAAAGTCACACGGCCCTGTTATTAAAGTATTTGGTATTGGTGGTGGCGGTAGCAATGCAGTAGAGCATATGGTTATTAGTCATTTGCAAGGTGTGGAATTTATTTGTGCCAACACAGATATGCAAGCCTTAAGCAAAATGAGCGCATCAGGTGTAGTGCAATTGGGTGCAGACTTAACCCGTGGTTTGGGTGCAGGTACTAACCCAGAAGTAGGTCGTCAAGCCGCACTTGAAACCCGTGAGCAAATCATTGAGTCTTTAAAAGGCGCGGATATGGTATTTATCACCGCAGGGATGGGTGGTGGTACTGGGACAGGTGCAGCACCTGTTATTGCCGAAGTTGCTCGTGAGTTAGGTATTTTGACAGTTGGTGTGGTTACACGTCCATTCCCTTTTGAGCGTCGTGACCGCTTAGCCGATCAAGGTATCGAAGAGTTATCACAACACGTTGATTCATTAATTACGATTCCTAATGCTAAATTACTTAAAGTATATGGCAATAAAATCTCGTTAATTGAAGCCTTTAAAAAAGCCAATAACGTATTGTTTGAAGCGGTGCGTGGTATTTCCGATATGATTACCCGTCCTGGTATGATTAACCTTGACTTTGCAGACGTACGTAACGCTATGCGTGACCGTGGTTTAGCCATGATGGGAACAGGCGTGGCTTCGGGTACAGACCGTGCGCGCGAAGCGACTATTAAAGCGATTAATAGCCCATTATTAGATGATATTAGACTTGAAGGTGCAACGGGCTTGCTAGTCTCTATTGCAGGTAATGCAGATTTAGGCTTAGAAGAATACACCACAGTAGGTGAAATCGTTGAGCCATTAGCCGATCAAGGTATTGCAATTAAAATTGGTATGATCGTTGACGAAGACATTGGTGATGATATTCGTGTGACTGTTGTAGCCACAGGTTTAACGAAAGCACAAACAGCCACTGCGGGCGCGCAAGCTGCTGCTACTGCGAATCGTCCACGTTCACCTTTAGGGGCGCCAGCCGCTGCCGCGCCAAGCCGTAGCTATGAAGATTTTGATACGCCTTCTGTGCTTAAAAAGCCACAAGTTAGCTCAACACCTGCACCAGCAGCCAAGCCAGAAGCACCAAAATCAGATTTGCTAAATATTCCATCCTTTTTGCGTCGTCAAAATAACAGCTAAATTTTAATGTGACTTGTGTTTAAACAACGCTTTAAACACAAGTCGCTGCTGTTTTTAAATTGTTTTGTACGCAAAACTTGCACAAAGTTTAAAAAATGTTAGTATGAGTTTCTAACTCTGAAACATTTTGTCACAATGCTGCGTCAACGAACCCTCAAAAATACAATCCGCGCCACAGGTATTGGCCTGCACAGCGGTCAAAAAGTTTACCTCACTCTTAAACCGCATGTGATAGATGGCGGTATTGTCTTTAGACGTACAGACCTAGACCCACCAGTTGATATTCCATCTAATGCCTTGTTGGTTAACGAAACCACGATGTCATCTAATTTAATTAAAGATGGCGTAAAAATTGGCACAGTAGAGCATTTAATGTCTGCTTTGGCAGGTTTGGGTGTAGATAACGCGATTATTGAAGTTAGCTCGCCCGAAATTCCTATTATGGATGGTAGTGCAGGGCCTTTTGTATTTTTGATTCGTGCCGCAGGCATGATAGAACAACACGCACCCAAAAAGTTAGTCAAAATTAAACGTCCTATCGAAGTGATAGATGGTGACAAACGTGCTGCTTTTTTACCCTATAACGGTTTTAGAGTGGCATTTACCATTGATTTTGACCATCCTGCTTTTTTAGAAGACCATAAAAGTGCTTGTGTGGACTTTTCGACTACTGCCTATGTTACCGAAGTAAGTCGTGCGCGTACTTTTGGTTTTATGCGGGATATAGAATATTTAACGTCTTTAGGTTTAGCTAAAGGCGGTAGTTTAGATAACGCCATTGTGTTAAACGATGAAGGCGTGATGAACGAAGAAGGGCTACGTTACGAAGACGAGTTTGTACGTCATAAAATGCTCGATGCCATTGGTGATTTATACATTTTAGGCTACGGTATTATTGGCGAGTTTCAAGGCTATAAATCAGGTCACGCACTCAATAATAAGTTGCTTAGAGCCCTATTAGAGCAGCCCGATGCTTGGGAAATTGTGACATTTGATGACGAAGAATTAGCTCCTATAGCCTATATTCAAGCATTTCCCCCAGCAGATACTCACTAAATCAATGGGTTACGTCTAGGTTGGAGCTTCTGTGGTATCTTTGTCGTTTGGTCGGATTGTTAGTCTATTATCTTGCCAAATGCCGTAAAGCTTCGCTAAGCTCCACATCAGCCATAGATTGTGCCGTTTCTAATAATAGTTTTTTAGTTTGCTCTGACAGTGGTTTGGCGGGTTCATTTTGGGCGCGTGTCGGCTGTAAATCTTCAGCAAACAAAAACTGTATCCGAATCAAGTTAGTAAACATTCTGTGTTGGCGTAACTGTTGTAAGTATTGTGTGTGGAGGTAACGAAGCTGCCCTAGTAGGGCGTGATTGTGAGTTTGCAGTGTTAATACGCCGTTTACATAAGAGGCAACATGACACTGTGTCTTAATGGCAGGTAATATCTCGGTAACAATAGCATTCAGCTTGCCTAGATAAAGGACTTGTGTGTTGAGCGTTCGCAATAGTGGTGAAGAAGTAATTTCTCTACTGCGTGGAATGTGATGTGCCATAAGACTTTACCTAATTAGGACTAGCCTTGGGATAAAGGCAAAACAGAAACTTAAGATTTACGCATTGCATCGCAATTAGCGCGTTTTGTAAACTAAAAATCGTTAAAAACGATTGAATAGTGAGCAAGTAAGCGATAAGCGCGTAAGTCAAAAAGATATGTTTTGTGTTGGAGTGTAGTACAAGTTTGATGATATCTGACTTATTTTACACTATTGTTAAGGCTACTCCGTGAATCGCTGACGTGCAAGTTGCACGTTGATTAAACAGCAAAAATTTAGTGTGTGTTTGGCTTGATGTATTTTAAATATCAAGTGATGTGTTGGCTCTTTGAGTTTAAAAAGAACAAACACTCAAGCAGCACAAATCATGCGGGAGATAAACAGCGTGAAATTTACTTTACGGCAACGTAATGTTATGCGACCTTTGATGTTGCGTGTAACACCAGCCACTATTGCTACTTTTGTAGGGACGGTGACTTTATTGGCAGCAGCAGGTGGCGCTATTGGTTATGCCGTTGGCGCAAAACATAATCAGCCTAGTGCTGTAATTGCAAATAAAGCCCAAATCACCCCAGTCCTTAGCTCAAAGCAACAAATCGACATGGTTAATAACCGTATGGCCGAAATGCAGGCTCAGTTATTACGTTTAGATGCTCTTACGCAGCATGTCGCCGAAAGTGCGCATGTGCCTGTGCGAGAATTTAGCCTCGAAAATAATGTCAAAGGAGCTAAAGGCGGACCTTTGTTAGAAGAGCTTTCGATTTTGGGTGAAGATAACCTTGATGTGCGTTTGCAAGAGTTATCACAGTTAATAGAAGAAAAAGAAAATCAATTACGTACGCTAGATAGCATGTTAGCTAATAAGCGTGTGCAAAGTAATCAAAACTATTTGGCTAATTTACCTGTTCGTACTGGCGCGATTACCTCACGATTTGGGTATCGTTCTGACCCGTTTACTCAGCGTGTGGCTTTTCATTCAGGGATGGACTTTTCTGGCCCCCAAGGCACTAATATTTATGCGGTTGCATCGGGAATTGTTAGCTTTGCAGGTATTAAAAGTGGCTACGGTAATGTGATTGAAATTACACATGGCGACGGCTACGTTACTCGTTATGCACATGCTCAACATTTAGCTGCAAAAGTAGGTGATTTAGTCTCTAAAGATGAAGTGATCGCTTATATGGGTTCTACAGGACGTTCTACAGGTACACATTTACATTACGAAGTTTTAGTGAATGGCAAACAAATTGACCCTATGGGTTTTGTGAGTCTTGCACTTAAAAAATAAGTAAATTTATTAGGATTTAAGCGGTAATCACTTATTTGCTTGTTTTAAAACTAAGCCGACCTCTGCGTCGGCTTATTTTTTTGTTTGTATTTATGCAGCTTTGTAGGTTAAAGCATTTTTTGCACCCTTGATTCAGGGTAGAATATGGCAATTTTTTACAATACTTGTCTTCTGTTGTTTTGCCCCCATGTTTTACTGATGACTTGCGCGCTTAATTTACACCATACTTATTGCAGGGCAATGCGTAAGTCCATCGTTGAAAATTTAATAAAGAGTGGCTTTTATGTTTGCACGCCTGATTAGCGGAATATTTGGAACTAAAAACGAACGTGAGTTGAAAAGAATGCAAAAGATGGTCGATACCATTAATGCATTAGAACCCAGCATCCAAGCTTTAGATGATGCGGGTCTTTCAGCAAAGACGGAGGAGTTTCGTAGCCGTTATACTAAGGGCGAAACCTTAGATCAGCTCTTGCCCGAAGCCTTTGCTGTGTGTCGTGAAGCTTCACACCGCGTCATGAATATGCGTCATTACGATGTACAGTTAATTGGTGGTATTACTCTCCACGAAGGTCGTATTGCCGAAATGCGTACAGGTGAAGGTAAAACCCTGATGGCAACTTTAGCGTGTTATCTCAATGCCTTAAGTGGTGAAGGGGTGCATGTTGTGACGGTCAACGATTATTTGGCAGGGCGTGATGCTGAGTCAAACCGTCCTTTGTTTGAGTTTTTAGGCTTAAAAGTGGGCGTTATTCGCTCTATGCAGCCTACATCCGACAAACACGATGCTTATATTGCCGATATTACTTACGGTACAAACAATGAATTTGGCTTTGATTACTTACGCGATAACATGGCGTTTCGTTTAGAAGAAAAACATCAACGCGGTTTATCTTTTGCCATTATTGACGAAGTGGATTCTATTTTAATTGATGAAGCGCGTACGCCGTTAATTATTTCGGGTGCAGTGGATGGCTCTTCACAGTTATATCAAGCCATTAATGTGATTCCAGCACAGTTAGTGGCACAAAAAGAAGAAAACAAACCTGATGGTGGTGATTATTGGGTTAATGAAAAACATCGCCAAATTGAACTTACTGAAACAGGTTATGACCATATCGAAAAGCTGTTAATGGGTTTAGGTTTGTTAAACGAAGGTGAAAGTCTATATTCTGCCAGTAAATTAGGATTGTTACATCACGTATTGTCAGCATTAAAAGCCCATGTTTTATTTCTACGTGATGTGCATTACATTGTACAAGATAATGACATTGTCATCGTAGACGAGCATACAGGCCGTACGATGGCTGGCCGTCGTTGGTCTGAGGGTGTACACCAAGCTATCGAGGCTAAAGAAAATGTTGAGATTCAAAGTGAAAACCAAACATTAGCAACGACCACCTTTCAAAATTATTTCCGTTTGTATAAAAAACTATCGGGTATGACGGGTACTGCCGATACTGAGGCCACTGAATTTCATCAAATCTATGGTTTAGATGTGGTGGTAATTCCTACCCATCGTCCAATGGTACGTAAAGACTTAGAAGACTTAATTTATTTAAGCAAAGAAGAAAAATTTGATGCCATTTTACGTGACATTAAAGCCTATATGGAGAAAGGGGCACCTGCCTTAGTGGGTACGGCGACCATCGAAACCAGTGAGTATTTGTCTCAATTACTGACCAAAGAAAAAATTCCGCATCAAGTGCTAAATGCAAAATTCCACGCTCAAGAAGCCGATATTATTGCTCAAGCAGGCCGCCCTCGTGCGGTGACTATTGCTACTAATATGGCAGGTCGTGGTACAGATATTATCTTGGGTGGTAACTGGAAAGCACAGTTAGGCCATATTCAAAATCCAACTCAAGCACAAATTGATGCCTTAAAAGCACAGTGGGAGCTAGACCATGCTGCCGTTTTAGCTTCGGGTGGTTTGCATATTATTGGTACAGAACGCCATGAATCGCGCCGTATTGATAACCAATTACGAGGCCGTGCAGGTCGTCAAGGTGATCCTGGTTTAAGTCGCTTTTATTTGTCTTTAGAAGACGATTTAATGCGTATTTTTGCCAGTGACCGTGTGCGTAATATGATGCGTTCCTTGGGGATGCAAAAAGGTGAAGCGATTGAACATCGTTGGGTGACACGTTCTATTGAAGGCGCACAACGTAAAGTAGAAGCGCGTAACTTTGATATGCGTAAAAACTTGCTTAAATATGACGATGTGGCCAACGAGCAACGTCGCGTAATTTATTATCAGCGTGATGATGTTTTAGCATCCGAGAGCTTGGCTACCTTATTTGAAACGATGTATGAAGAAGTGATAACAACTGTAGTGACCGAATTTATTCCGCCTCAAAGCATTGAAGATCAATGGAATGTGGCAGGTTTAGAAAAAGCCTTACAAACTGATTTTAAAATGGAAATGCCTGTTAAAAAATGGCTAGATGAAGACAATCGTTTAGAGGAAGTAGGTTTACGCGCCAAAATAGCTCAAACAGCACGTGAAGCTTATCGTCAAGGCCGTATTAATATGGGTGACGAAATTGCCAACATGATAGAAAAACAAATCATGTTGCAAGTGCTAGACCGTCATTGGAAAGAGCATTTGGCGGCGATGGATTATTTACGTCAAGGTATTCATTTGCGTGGTTATGCTCAAAAAAATCCTGAGCAAGAATATAAACGCGAAGCATTTGAACTCTTTCAGCAGTTGTTAGGTGCGGTTAAATTAGAAGTTGTTCAAACAGTGGCAACGATTCATATTCCAAATCAAGAAGAAATTGCTGCAATGGAGGCACAACAAGCTGCCCAAGCCGCCGCGATGAATTTACACATGGAACATCCTGAATTAATGAGTGATGAAGAAGGTGTGCCTGCACTTATTGAGAGTGAAGAAAAGCCAACTTCGGATAATCCTTATGCAGGGCAATATATTGGCCGTAATGATGCTTGTCCATGTGGTAGTGGCAAAAAATACAAGCAGTGTCATGGTCGTTTAGCTTAGCTTTTAATACTCAATCATACCCTCCGCCTAGCAGGAGGGTTTTTTTTAAGGAATACATGATGGCCGTTGGTGATTTATCTATGCCGTTGATGCACCCTGTAAATGGTGTACGTATTGGTATTAGCGACGCTTATATTCGTTATAAAAATCGTAAAGATTTAGTGGTGTTTGAGTTGTCACCTCAAGCAACAACTGCCGCCGTATTTACCACGAATGCTTTTTGTGCAGCACCTGTTCATGTAGCTAAAGCCAATTTAGCTCAAAAAAATGCACGTTATTTAGTGATTAATACAGGTAATGCTAATGCAGGTACAGGCACAATTGGCATGACCAATGCCGAGCGTAGTTGTGCTGCTTTGGCTGAGTTAGCAAGTGTGTCTGCGGCAGAGGTATTACCTTTTTCGACAGGCGTGATTGGTGAACAATTACCCATTGCTAAATTAGAAGCAGGCTTGCCAGCAGCCTTAGCCGCTTTACAAGCAGATAATTGGTCGGCAGCAGCAACGGGTATTATGACCACCGATACTTTGCCTAAAGGGGCGAGTGAGCAATTTACGGTTGACGGCGTGACGTATACCATCACGGGTATCTCTAAGGGGGCAGGCATGATTCGCCCTAACATGGCCACCATGTTGGGTTTTGTGGCCACCGATGTGGCCGTTGAGCGCGAATTATTGCAGGCTGTATTGCGTGAAGTCACCGAGCAATCGTTTAATCGTATTACGATTGATGGCGACACATCAACTAATGATGCGTGTGTCTTAGTGGCAACAGGCGCGGCAGAAAACGTGCCTTTAAGCCAACGCAGTGGTGCATTATTTGAGGCATTTTATGCCGCCTTGCAAAGAACTTTTATCCGTTTGGCACAGTTAATTGTGCGAGATGGTGAAGGCGCAACCAAGTTTATGACCGTTAAAGTTGAGGGCGGCGCAAACACCCAAGAGTGTTGTGATGTTGCTTATGCGGTCGCTCATTCGCCTTTGATTAAAACTGCTTTTTTTGCTTCTGATCCTAACTGGGGACGCATTTTGGCCGCTATTGGTCGCAGTGGTGTACCTAATTTAGACGTAAGCAAAATTAATGTGTATTTGGATGATGTTTGTATTTGCGAAAATGGTGGAGCAGCCGCTAGTTATCGTGAAGAATTAGGCGCAGCGGTGATGAAACAACCCGAAATTACCATTCGTATTGTGTTAGGTCGTGGCAATGCTAACGATACAGTATGGACGTGTGATTTTTCGTATGATTACGTCAAGATTAATGCTGATTATCGGTCTTGATTTAATAAAATAAAAGGCTAATTAAAAACTCCCTTTATTGGGAGTTTTTTATGGGAGTAAATCATGCTTAATGTCGTCGCAGCCGTTATACATAACACGCAAGGTCAAATTTTAATTGCCCAACGCCCCTTAGAGAAGCATCAAGGTGGTTTATGGGAGTTTGCAGGCGGTAAGGTAGATGCTAACGAAACACCAGCTCAAGCCCTAGTGCGTGAACTACAAGAAGAGTTAGGTATTACAGCAACCCAATATCGCCCATTATTAACCGTAGAGCATCATTACCCCGACAAATCGGTACGTTTACAAGTGTTTAGAGTCACGGCTTTTGAGGGTGAAGCACATGGAGCAGAAGGGCAGCCTACAGTTTGGGTTAATCCTGAACAGCTACAAAACTATGCTTTTCCTGCGGCAAACACTCCCATTCTAAAAGCGGCGGTGTTGCCAAATGCCTATTACATCACGCCAGAAGCTGATGAAATAGAGGGGGATTTATTAGTATGGTTAAAAGCACGTTTACAATCAGGTATGACACTTTGTTTGCGTGCCAAAAACTTATCCAAAACGGATTATTCTCATTTGGCTCAACAAGTAGCGGAGTTGTGTAGCCAACACCAAGTTAGTTTAATGTTACATACCCATGCCGATTTATTAAACCAAATACCTAGTGCCGTGGGCGTGCATTTGCCGTTTAAAGAATTAATATTACAAGAAAGTGTTTTAATAGAGGGGCAAGTAGGAAAACTACACAAAAAGTATTTAGCCGTATCTTGTCATAATACAAGAGAATTAGAAATGGCGTGGCAATTAGGGGCAGATTTTGCCACGCTTTCACCCGTTAACAATACCTTGTCTCATGTTGAGCAAAGCGGCATGGGGTGGCAGAAGTTTGGCGACATAGTACAACAGGCAAAGTTGCCAGTTTATGCTTTAGGCGGTATGAAAAAAGAAGATATCCCCCTTGCACAACAGTATGGCGCACAAGGGGTAGCTGCAATACGTGGCTTATTTAGCTAATACTTTTTGTATGGCAGCAACTAAGTCAGCTTCGGCAACAGGTTTGGTTAAATACTCACTTGCACCTTGACGCATACCCCACATACGGTCGGTGACTTGGCTTTTGGTACTCACCATAATCACAGGAATATGAGATGTTTCTGGGTCTTTGGTGATTTTACGCGTTGCCTGAAAACCATTGGTTTCGGGCATTACCACATCCATCAAAATGACATCGGGTTTGCTTTTTTTAGCAGTGGCAATGCCAATTTCGCCAGTATTAGCAAAAGAGCAAATGTGGCCATGCTTTTGCAGCATTTGGCTTAAGCCTGCTTGTTCGGTTGGGGAATCATCAATAATTAAAATATGAGCCATAATTGCCTCTGGGCTTGTTTTTGTTCCAAAAAATTAAGGCTGAATGCCTTGTAAGCTTTGTGCTAAAGATAAAGCATGATGGTCTGATAAGCTAGCAATAAAATCAAGCATCTGCATTAGTCCTGAGTATAGATTATCTTGACGGTTTAGGGTATGAACACCTAACAGTTGTTGCAAACGTTGTTGTTTAAAGGTTAAGGCCTGTTGTTTGTACGTGCTAGTCGTCATTTCGGCAAAAGCGGTTAACAAAGTGTGTAAGCTCGCATACGCAGCCAGTTCAAGTTGGGCTTTTTGTGGGTGATTAAAAATACGATCGCGTGCTAAATTCTTAGCTAAATCAATGCCATTAGCTAAAGTAGGGTGACAATATTGCAATAAACTACCTTGTAGTGTGCCCGTTAATAATGCCTCTTGTTGTTGCTCAAAAGCAGTAGCAATTGCCCAGACTAATTTTTCGATAGCTTTGCCACGTAAAGCAGCTATTTTTTGGTGGGCAGGCACATCTTGCTTGAGTTCGGGCGGTGGCGGTAAATCGTCTAATAATTGTAAAAATAGTGGTTCTATTTCGTCATAGCGGAGCATTCCCAAGGCTAAACCATCTTCTAAATCAATCAGTGTGTAACAAATATCATCGGCTGCTTCGAGTAAATAGGCTAAAGGATGTCTGCACCAATGAAAATCACCTTGTTGAATTAAGCCTAGTTGTTGCGCTAAAGTGCTTAATAGATTTTTTTCGGTGTGATAACAGCCAAACTTAGCACGTTTGTGGCTGGCAACGCCGCCAGCAATGGGTTTAGATAACCACGGGTATTTTAAGTACGCCCCTAAAGTGGCATAAGTTAAGCGCATACCGCCTTCGTTGGGGTGATATTCAAGCTGCGTTAAAATTCTAAAACCTTGAGCATTGCCTTCAAATTGACATAAATCGGCAAATTGAGCGGGCGGTAATAAAGCCATTAAATACGCTTGTTGCGGCAACAAAAACCAGTCTCTTATAGCGTACTCGCCTGCATGACCAAATGGTGGATTACCAATATCGTGTGCTAAACAAGCAGCTTGAATAATTGCCCCCATATCGGCAGGAGAGACCCAATGTGGCAATTGGTCGATAATTTTTTCGGCGGCCAGCATCCCCAAGCTGCGCCCTACGCATGAGACTTCTAAGCTATGGGTTAAGCGAGTATGTACCGTATCGTGTTGTGATAGTGGGTGTACTTGAGTTTTGCGGTTGAGTCGTCTAAAACCACCCGAAAAGACAATACGGTCATAGTCTTTATGAAACGGACTGCGAGAGGTTTCGTCGTGAGGTTTACGGCTACCCAAGCGGTCAGCACTGAGTAATTTATGCCATGACATCAGTGTCATAAGTTGGGTTCTCTAAAATGAAAAATAAGCAATGAGCATGTGACTTTAAGATTGTGTTATAACAACAAGATAGCATATTGGACATGATAAATCTAAAACGAGGAGTTAAAGAATATGAATATTAGTTTTGAACAATGGTCGGCAGGTCAAGGTGTTGTTAGGCACGACAAGCTCACCCAAGAGCGCATGATAGACTTATTGGCAGAGTTAGAACGTCAAGGGTTATGCAGCCAAGAGCAAGCGTTACGCTTATTAACCGCCGCAGATTATTTATGCAATATGGCGATGTGGCTCACGGTACACATGACCTATAGCAAACACGTTTATTTAGACGGTCGCCCTCTTAAAGACAATGACTTTAAAGATATTCCAGAAGGTCATACGGGCGGTGCATTAAATATAGTGCCTGCTTATGTGGGGTATTTATTGGCCAATGCGCTCACGGGCAAAACCCGTGCATGGATGATGGGACAAGGCCATTGTGTTGCAGCAATTGATGCGGTCAATATTTTATTAGGTAACACCGAAGCAGAACAAGCACAGCGTTATCCTTTAAACGATGCAGGACTCAGCCAATTAGTCCAAGATTTTTATAGCTATGCAGTAAGTCAAGAAGGACGACCTCAAGCTCCCTTAGGTAGTCATGTAAACCCTTATACCGCAGGCGGCATCATTGAAGGCGGCTATTTAGGTTTTGCCGAGCTGCAATATGTACATATGCCTTTACCCAAGCAAGAGTTAGTGGCTTTTTTAAGTGATGGTGCATTTGAAGAGCAGCGCGGCAGTGATTGGGTGCCGCGTTTTTGGCGTGGCGAAGATACAGGATTAGTCATGCCCATTATGATTGCCAATGGCCGCCGTATAGACCAACGTACCACCATGTCTCAGTCGGGTGGTGTGTATTGGTTTGAGGAACATTTAAAACTGAATGGTTTTGCACCGATACAAATTAATGGTCGAGACCCTGCCGCCTTTGCATGGGCGATTATTAGCATGGCGCAAAATTTACAACAGCAACATCAAGAAATTAAGCAAGGCAATAGTAATTATCCTGTGATGTTGCCATATTGTATTGCCGAAACCGTTAAAGGTTTTGGTTTTGTGAATGCAGGGACAAACGCATCGCATAATTTGCCTATTGCTCAAAGTCCTGCCCATGATGCCGCAGCACGCGATTTATTTAACGCAGGTTGTGAGCCTTTATATGTGCCTCAAGAAAACTTAAATTGGGCAATTACCACCTTAAACAATCATAGTTTTAGTGCGCGAGTTAAAGAAAAAGACCATTGTTTGCGTTATCCCAATCCGCCGAGTTTGGTACAACCCACCCTTAATATGGCGGACGTAGGTCAAAAAATTGCCCCAATGGTGGCAATAGACCGTTATTTTAGTGACTTAGTGGCGGCTAACCCTAAGTTGCGTGTGCGTGTGGCTAATCCTGACGAAATGCGTAGTAATCGCATGAACTTGACCTTAGACCGAATTAAACATCGGGTTTTAGATGTGGAGTTAGATGTAGCCGAAGCGGTGCAAGGCGGAGTCATTACCGCACTTAACGAAGAAGCCGTGGTATCAGCCGTTTTAGCCAACAAACAAGGTTTAAATATTGCCGTGAGTTACGAGGCTTTTGCGGTAAAAATGTTAGGCGCGATGCGTCAAGAGGTGATTTTTGCGCGCCATTTATGCGAAACAAATCGTGCGCCGCAATGGTTAAGTGTACCGATTGTTGTGACTTCACACACATGGGAAAACGGCAAAAACGAACAATCACATCAAGACCCAACACTGAGCGAAGCATGGTTAGGCGAAATGAGCGATGTTGCGCCTGTGTTTTTTCCGTGTGATGCCAATACTGCCGTTGCTCAGTTAGTCCATTTATATCAACAGCGTGGCCGTATTGCCACTGTGGTTTCTGCCAAAAATGTGTTGCCTGTGGTGTGTGATGCCACACAAGCGCAACAAGCTGCCAAGCAGGGTGCAATCACCTTAAGCCATGACCATGAGGCACAAATACAGCTTTTGGCTATTGGCTCGTACCAATTACAAGCGGTACAACGTGCGGCTCAGGTATTACAACAAAATGGTGTGTTGGTGTCGGTGGTTGCGATTGTTGAACCTGCACGTTTGCGGATAGCGCGTGATGCACAAGAATCAAATTATGTATTAAATGATGAGGACTTGGCGGCGTGTATTCCTTATGTTCAAAAGCGTTTATTTGTTTGTCATACCCGTCCCGAAGTTATGACGGGGGTATTACGTCGTTTAGATACGGGCTATAGCCAAAGTCGTTTTGTGGGTTATAAAAATCGGGGTGGTACTTTAGATGTGTTTGGTATGTTATATGCCAATGGTATTACGTGGGCGCATCTTGTTAAACACAGTGCAGTATTATTAGGGCTAGATTTAACATTGTTGTTGAGTGATAGTGAAATACACGCAGTGAATGGCTTGCTTCAACCAGATTGTTTGCGTTAGTTATAAATAATAAAATCCATTTTTAAAAGGAGTAAAAAATGCCAACCAATCATAATGTAATTATTTGGGATGCCGATGTTTATGGCACGCCTAAAGATCTTGATAATAAAACTCTTGAACAAGCTAGAGATTTAGTTCGCAAACCAGCACAACCGAGCGAAAAGCTATTAGCCTTTGCACGAAGTGTTGAAAACTATAGTCAATCACATGATGTTCCATTGACGATATCTCGTCATTTGGTCAATTTTGAAGCGAGGATAAAAGAAGCTAATACAGCCGCTTATCGTTTTACGTTACCTGATTATAATTGGTATAGTTTAATTAAAATATTATTAGCAGTTGCCAGAGAACATGACCTAGTTTTTTTAGACGAACAAATGGACTTATTGTCATTGCCTGATGGAGAAATTAAACCAGTACGTAGTGCGATTTATTGGTTAGGTATTTTGGACGGTGAAGAGTATCACGATGACTTTCCACAGACACTCAGTGAGTTTTATCAAGTTTTTAAAACGCACCTCAATGAATTACTTGCTGAGCATGATTTTGTCTTAACTGAAGATACGCTACTTGAAGAAGATGATGAATTTTCTATTAACTATGTGCGACAAACCTCATCAGGAAATCATGAAATTAGCTTTAGCTGTCAAGGGGGTGATGGTCAATTTATATTGGTTGTTTTTTTTCAACTTGTTGAAAATACTATGAATAATATAGCTCAATTATCCGATTTTGAGGGAGTAGGGGGGTGGGGAGTTTTTTTTCGGATCGCCAATATTCTCTCCTTGCAAGAGAACGGCTTTAAGATTTATAGCTGGGAAAGTTTTGAAGAGTTATTACAAACGCTAAGACAAACGGCTTTAACATGGTCAAATTCCGCACTTGATATAAAAGGAATGGATGCATTACTCAATGGTGATATTGATAAACGAGTCAAAAATAGTGTACATAACAGATTATTTATGCCCTATGCTTTAATCGTTGCTCGTTTAGCCAATAACCCGAACTTTGAAGATTTGGTGGTAAGTCTAGGTCAATTTGGTGTGGGTGGAAAATCATGGCCTGCAGGGACAAAAACAATACCAAGTGTTGCATGGCCAAAACTGGTTAAATACTTACGCGAAGAGGTTAAGCCTTTGGTTTAATGTGTTGAATAGGGGCGTGTGGTTGCCTCTATTTTTTTTTACATCCTAAAACAAAATTTGTGAAAACTGTGCAGGAATTTCGGCACTAATTCGATGATTGACTTCTAAAATGGTGAAAAAAATATGGAAATTAGAAACGCTAAAAAAACTGATAAAGAGGGCGTAGCCTGTATGCAGCGTAGCGAAATACAGGTTTGAATCTATTACAAAACAGATGCTTAAATCAACCCGTGTTACGTTGCACTTCACACAGGCTACAAAACTTAAACTATCCCTTCGACTCCGCTCAGTGAGCTTTTTTGCGCTGGCTGAGCGGAGTCGAAGCCTCTTTGTTAAAAGAGCTTAGGGGGATTTCTGAGTCCTGTTAATTTAATTTAAAACAAAATTTGAGACAACTGAGCAGGTACTTCGGCATTAATGCGATGTTTTTGCGCCAACGCATCGCTTAACACCTCCATTGCTTTAGGCTCACCATGAACCAAATACAAACGGGGTTGCGGCTTAAAATGACTCGCCCAAGCTAACAGCTCTTTTTGTCCTGCATGAGCCGAAAAACCGCCCAACGTATGAATGTGTGCCTTAACCATAATCGGTTGGCCAAACAACTTAATGCGTTTTACACCATCCACCAAAATGCGTCCTAATGTGCCGCGTGCCTGAAACCCAACAAACACAATATGGGTGTTAGCTTTCCACAAACGATGCTTAAAATGATGCCTAATACGCCCACCCGTACACATACCGCTACCTGCAATAATGATTGCGCCATTTTTGATGTTATTAATGGCGGCAGAGTCTTCTACACTTTCGCTAATGGTTAAATTGGGCAAAAATGAGGCAAGGTCATGGCCGTGTTTTTCTTTAATAAAGGCTACATCTTGATGGTCTAACTGCCTAATGCAATTTGAGTAAACATCGGTTACAGCTTTGGCCATGGGGCTATCTAAAAAAACGTGCCAATGGTCAAGCAAGCCCTCGTGATACATTTTTCCTAAATGAAATAGCAGCTCTTGGGTTCGGCCAACTGCAAACGAAGGAATCAAAATATTACCGCCATCGGCTTCGGCTTCTTTTAAAATGGCTTTAAATTCATCGATGGTTTCGCTAAAACAACGGTGGTCACGGTCGCCATAAGTGGACTCCATTAACACCACATCGGCTTTTTCGATAAAATCAAAATTACGCATTAATGAAGTATCGGGGTTGCCTAAATCACCCGAAAACACCAGCGTCTTGGTATCCACATCATCTTTAACCGCCAACTCTACAATAGATGAACCCAAAATATGGCCTGCATCATGAAAGGTTAAGCTAAAAAACTCTAAAAAATTAAGGGGCTGATGATAATCTTGTCCTTGGCACAAACGTAATACTGTTTGCACATCATCTAGTGTGTATTGTGGGGTGAGGGCTTTTTTGCCTGAGCGTTCGCGGCGTAAGTTTTCGTAC
>Ga0209599_10000453_pt1 | contig 26868 bp, 13 predicted proteins | sample Shrwel_input2_FT_FD_187534 | JGI IMG/M metagenome (GOLD analysis project Ga0209599, IMG submission 187534) | Subsurface microbial communities from deep shales in Ohio, USA - Utica-3 well 1 S input2 FT (SPAdes) (version 2) ...
TTGAACGCACCCATGCCTGGAACGAGCGGTCGCGTCGTCTGATCATGCATCACGATCGACTGCCGCAGGTTTCCGAGACATGGGTATGGCTGGCTGGGGCGCGCTTGTTGCTCCGCCGCTTGACTACCTAGGTTTTGTAAACACCCTCTAAGGATACGCTGAAAAAATCGTCATTCCCGCGAAGGCGGGAATCCAGGTTTTTGATTTTACTGGGTTTTGTTTTTGGCAAAAACGGTTTGTCTGAATAAATCAGCGCATCCCTAATCTTGAGGCCGGGATAAGCACCGTAGGAATCCTTCGTCTTCAGGCGGGGGAGGATGTCAACAGTACGCCGAACTGTTGCGAGCGGCGCTCAAGCGGCACGCACCGCGCGCGCACGCCATGCCCAAAAATCAGGATGGTGGGTGGCGTTAAAACAGCCAGCCGGTGTCGCTGGCCGTGGAAGTCAGCTGGATATCCGGCCCCGCGTCTGCCGGACTGGACATCCAGCGGCTGACAGTGGCTTCATCCAGCGGCAGGCTGGGGCGCAGCTGGTGCAGCACATCGCCACCCAGGGTGTTCAGCCCGGCAATCCGGCTGAACATCTGCTCCAGCTCCGGGGTAAAACTGCCGCTGGGCAGGCCCTGTTGCTGGGCTTCGTTCCAGCATTGCATGAAATGCTGCTCAAGCTGGCCCAGTTCGCGGCCCAGCGAGGTGAAAAACTGTTCGGCCCAGGCCAGATCCGCGCGCGGGAGCACCGGCAGTCCCCCCAGGGACAGGGATTCACCGTTCAAGAAAAGCTCTGAAGTATCGGACATGTACACAACGCCAAGAAGTTGTTTGGTTTGAATAAAACACCAGTAAGCACATATTGTACCGTGTCTGCGCCAGATTGGAACCCACTCCTGACGCCAACTCGCGGATAATTAACCTTTATTAACTTTTTTCTACCTGGGTTAACCGTCGATGGGCGCAATGCGGTCACTGATGCAGCGTGACCTGCGCAGGCTGGCGCACCCGCCGCCAAGTCTGATGACACTCTCGCCAGCTGCCCGCCTGCCGCAGCAAACCGGTGATTTGTCTACCAGGCCGAATGAGTGTTTGCGCTGACAGGGTTTTTCATTGGAAAATCCGGTTTTGACTTGCCATCCAGACTGATTACGCATGAAAGCTTCCGAAATCCGCCAGAAGTTCCTCGACTTCTTTGCCAGCAAGGGCCACCAGATTGTTTCTTCCAGCTCGCTGGTGCCGTGGGAAGACCCGACGCTGCTGTTCACCAATGCCGGGATGAACCAGTTCAAGGATGTGTTTCTCGGTTTTGACAAGCGCCCGTATACCCGCGCCACCACCAGCCAGAAATGCGTGCGCGCCGGCGGCAAGCACAACGACCTGGAAAACGTCGGCTACACCGCCCGCCACCATACTTTCTTTGAGATGCTGGGCAACTTCAGCTTTGGCGACTACTTCAAGCGCGACGCCATCAGCTACGCCTGGGAATTTCTCACCAGCCCGCAATGGCTGGGCCTGCCCAAAGACAAGCTGATGGTCACCGTCTACGCCAGCGATGACGAAGCCTTTGACATCTGGAACAAAGAAATGGGCGTGCCGGCGGACAAGATTGTGCGCATTGGCGACAACAAGGGCGCGCCGTATGCGTCGGACAACTTCTGGCAGATGGGCGACACCGGCCCGTGTGGCCCGTGCACCGAGATCTTTTACGATCACGGTGCCCATATCTGGGGCGGCCCGCCCGGCAGCCCGGAAGAAGACGGCGACCGCTTTATTGAAATCTGGAACAACGTGTTCATGCAGTTCAACCGCACCGAAGACGGTGTGCTGCACCCGCTGCCCAAGCCCAGCGTGGACACTGGCATGGGTCTGGAGCGCATCTCGGCTGTGCTGCAACATGTGCACGCCAACTACGAAATCGACCTGTTCGTCAATCTGCTGAAGGCCGCCGCACGCGCCACCGGCGTGGAATACAGCCAGGAAACCCCATCGCTGAAAGTGGTTGCCGACCATATCCGCGCCTGTTCCTTCCTGATTGCCGACGGCGTGCTGCCGTCCAATGATGGTCGCGGCTATGTGCTGCGCCGCATCATCCGCCGCGCCATCCGCCACGGCTACAAGCTGGGCCAGAAGGGCCTGTTCTTCCACACCCTGGTGGCCGATCTGGCCGCTGAAATGGGTGATGCCTACCCGGAACTGCGCCAGCAACAGGCCAGGATCGAAGACGCGCTCAAGCAGGAAGAAATCAAGTTTGCCGAAACCCTGGACAAGGGCATGGCGTTGCTGGAAGGCGCGCTGGCCGGCGAGCAAAAAACCCTGGATGGTAAAGTGGCCTTCCAGTTGTACGACACCTATGGCTTCCCGCTCGACCTCACCGCCGACATCTGCCGTGAGCGCGAGATCGCCATCGACCAGGCCGGCTTTGACGCCGCCATGGACGCCCAGCGTGCGCAAAGCCGTGCCGCCTCCAGCTTCAAGATGGGCGGCCAGCTGGACTACAGCGGTGCCGACACCCGCTTTGATGGCTACACCCTGAGCAGCAGCCCGGCGCATGTGCTGGCGCTGTACAAGGACGGCCAGCCGGTGAACGCGCTGGCGCAGGGCGACGCGGGCGTGGTGGTGCTGGACAACACCGCGTTTTACGCCGAAGGCGGCGGCCAGGTGGGCGACGTGGGCGAAATTGTCGCCACCGGCGGCCTGGATGCGCTGTTTGACGTGAAAGACACCCAGAAAGTCACCGCCAGCGTGTTTGGCCATCACGGCGTGCTGGCGCGTGGCAACCTGACCGTGGGCGACAGCGTCACCGCCAGCATCGACCTGCACGCCCGTCGCGCCACCCAGCGCAACCACTCGGCCACCCACCTGCTGCATAGCGCGCTGCGCCATGTGCTGGGCAGCCATGTGCAGCAAAAGGGCTCGCTGGTGAATCCGGAACGCGCCCGTTTTGACTTTGCCCACGGCCAGCCGGTGAGCGCGGCGGAACTGGCCGAGGTGGAGCGTCTGGTCAACCAGGCAATTTTGGCCAACCACGAAGTCAAGGCCGAGCTGATGAACCAGGACGACGCGCTGAAAGCCGGCGCGATGGCCCTGTTTGGCGAAAAATACGGCGATGTGGTGCGCGTGCTGAGCATGGGCGATGTGTCGATCGAGCTGTGCGGCGGTACCCATGTGGGCCGCACCGGCGATATCGGCCTGTTCAAGGTGCTGAGCGAAGGCGGTGTGGCCGCTGGCGTGCGCCGGATTGAAGCGGTGACCGGCGAAGGCGCGATTGCCCATATCCAGACGCAGGACGCCCTGCTGCGCGAGCTGTCTGCCACGCTGAAGGCGCAAAGCCTGGACGACGTGGCCGGCAAGATTGCCGCCATGCAGGATGGCGTAAAAACCCTGGAAAAAGAACTGGCTCGTCTGAAAGGCAAGCTGGCCGCCAGCGCTGGCGACGAACTGGCCGCCCAGGCGGTGGACATCGGCGGCGTCAAGCTGCTGGCCACCGAGCTGGAAGGTGCCGACGCCGCTGCGCTGCGCGAAACCCTGGACAAGCTGAAAGACAAGCTCAAGTCCGCCATCATCGTGCTGGCCAGCCGGGGCGACGGTAAGGTGCAGCTGGCGGCCGGCGTGACCGCTGACCTGACCGGCAAGGTCAAGGCCGGCGAGCTGGTCAACTTTGTCGCCGGCCAGGTCGGCGGCAAGGGCGGTGGCAAGCCGGACATGGCCATGGCCGGCGGCAGCGAACCGGCCAAGCTGCCGGAAGCGCTGGCCAGCGTGGTCGCCTGGGTGGGTGGCAAGCTGGGTTAAGCGCTAGCTGCATTGAAAAAAACCGGCGATTGCTCAGGCATATCGCCGGTTTTTTTATAAAATCCCCACCCCGGAAATCTCCCGTGCCAGGCCGGCAGCGGCGTTGTCGGTCATGCTGCCCACCCAGTCCAGCACCTGCATATAAGCGGTATACAGCGTGTCGTGGCGGCTGGGCGGGCGGTCGAGCAGGGCCAGCTGAATCTGCTCGCGCGGGCTGAGCTGGCCATGGGTCACGGCGGCATGGACGGCGGGAATCACCGTATCCAGCAACACGCCCAGGCAGGGATAGGCGGCCACTTCGGTAACCAGCTTGGTGCGATGGCGGTAGATTTTCTGGTTGGCCAGCGCCTTGGCTTCAATCAGCACATCGCGTACCTCGGCGCGGCAGACAGCAATCAGGTCTTTGGCGGCAAAGCGGCCTGTCAGCAGGTCGTCATGGTGGGCCATAAAACGATCGGCCACTTCCGTCACGCACTTGCCCACCACCGTGCCGCGCATGGCCGCACATTTTTGCCGGGGGTCGTCAGTGGACCACACCCGGTCCAGCTCCACCAGCGGGCCAAGCAGGCGCTCAAATTCACCCGCGCTGAGAATGCCAATTTCCGCCGCGTCTTCCAGGTCAACAATCGCGTAGCAAATATCATCCGCTGCTTCCATCAGATACGACAGCGGATGGCGCGCCCAGCGTTCGCGCTCCAGCGCAATCAGCCCCAGCTCTTGCGCCACCGCCTCAAAATAGGGCAGTTCGGTGCGGTAGAGGTTGAACTTGCCGTCTCGCGGCGAGCCTTGCGCCGTCCACGGGTATTTCACCAGGCTGCCCAGCGCGGCACTGGTCAGGCGCATGCCGCCGGCGTGGGCGTACATTTCCAGCGTGGCCAGCATGCGCAAGCCGTGGGCATTGCCTTCGTAGGTTTGCACATCGCTGCGTTCGCCATCGCTCAGGCCGTGCAGATAATGCGCGTGCTCGGGCCGGCGAAACCAGTCGCGCAGCGCGTCTTCGCCGGTATGGCCAAACGGCGGGTTGCCAATATCGTGGGCCAGACACGCCACCTGCACCACACTGCCAATATCAAACGGGGTGAAATCCGCTGGCAACTGCTGCCCCGCCGCCAGCATCGCCCCCACCCGATTGCCCAGGCTGCGGCCCACGCAGGCCACTTCGATGCTGTGGGTCAGCCGATTATGGGTGTGGTCGTGGGCCGCCAGCGGGTGCACCTGGGTTTTGCGCCCCAGCCGGCGAAAGGCGCTGGAAAACACCACCCGGTCGTGGTCGATATGAAACTCGGTGCGCAGCCCGGCCATGCTTTCCGGATTGGCCGCTGCGGGGGCCAGCACCACCTGGCCGGCGTTCAGCTGAAAACGCTGGGTGGACAGCAGGGCGGTCCAGTTCATGCGGGGAGACATCATCGCGGAGGGCCTGTTGGGTGGGTCAGATTTCATCAAGCGCAGCCCCATCCAGATGACGGGTGTCGGCCCAGAGTTCAATCCGCCAGCCGCTGGCGTCGTGCACCAGCCAGTTCAGCGCGGCATTGGGAATGGGGAAATTGCGCGGGTGGCTGCTGGGCAGGCGGTGAACCTGCCGGTAAATGATGTCCAGCACGCCGCCGTGGGTGACCACCAGCCAGGTATGCCCGCTGGCCTGCGCCGCCAGCTGGTTCAGACAGTCCATCACCCTGGCGTGATGGTCGGCAAACGATTCCCCGCCCGCGTCTGGCCGCCAGTCCGGCGGGCCACTGCGCAGCAGGGTAAACGCCTGCGGATGCTGGCTGCGCGCCTGATCCGGCGTCAGCCCCTGAAAACAGCCATAGTGGCGTTCGCGCAGCGCCGGGGTGTAGCGCACCGCCAGCCCCGGCTGATGCGCCAGCAGCGGGGCCACGGTTTGCCGGGTGCGGCTGAGGTCGCTGCACAAACAGCCGGCAAACGCATGCTGCGCCAGCCCCCGCGCCAACTGACGCGCCTGGGCGTGGCCAACCGCATTCAGCGGAATATCCAGATGCCCCTGCAAGCGGCGGGCGGCATTCCAGTCGGTTTCGCCATGGCGCACCAGGCACAGGCGGGTGGGGGCAAGGTCAGCAGTCATGGCCGGGATGATAGCAAACTGTGGGGGGTAATCGCTCTATGGAGGCAAATCATTGATAATAAAAAAATTTATCCTGCCTTATCATGCGCATCCAAAAATATCTCGTAAAATCTAGTTTGTTGTGTAGATAGTGCGATTGGCCTGGGGTGGTGCTGGTGTGGTGGGGAGAAGCATGAAGGCCCCCAGTTTTGCCCATCGCTTTATACACAAGTCTGTAACTGATTAATTTTATTTAATTTTAATATTCAGTCTGCGCTATAAAAATTAATAACTTAGCGAGATGTGTATAACGCGATGAGTTTTCCCGGGAGATTATTGCTCAATGTTATTATTTTCTTGGAGCAGCAAATTTTCCCTGTTTATTTCTTCAAAAGTTTTTACTACATTAGTAAAATGGTTAGAGCCTCGTGCTACTTTTTTAGCAGAATTCAATAGCGCACGGATGCGCAGTTGGTTATAATTAAGCAAAGCGTATTGACGGTTCGTAGGACCATCTACTGGGCGAAAAAACAACAAGCTCAACTGATAAAATGCAAAAACTACCCTCTCGTATACCTCAATTCTTTCATCTCCACGTTGAACAGCAGAGATCTGAGTGTCTATTGCCTGAACCCATGTCGTCGCCTCTTTTGCGTGGCGCACAAATAATTTCCATAACTTATCGTGCACTAACTCTAACTGTAAAATTTCTGTAGATTTAATAATATTTTCAGATGAGTATTGGCGTGCTTTAAGCAAATCATCTATAGCACAATTCAACTGTAAAATTCCATGTTCACGATCGCCAGTTTGCTCATGGCGCTCTGATAATTTAAACCGCGCATTTGCACTGCGCTGAAGCCAAATACCTTTTCCCGCACTTTCACCAACCATTGCGTTATTACATACCTCAATTGCGCCTTCATAGTGATTGTCATGAATTTCAGATTCATACCAGCATACGAAAAATAATTCTTTTTGCTGGCCATTATCATATGCGGATCTGTAAGTGCGTCTGACTTCACCCCAATTTATCGACGAAGCTTGCGCGAGAATTCTACCTCGCATAAACAATAAATCTGCATTTTTTCCATGGAATAGCTTATTTACCTCGTCCACCGTTCTTAATGCATCTTCTATATTCTCTTGTCTTAGTAGCGCCATTGCTTGATTTATTGCGGAACCTACTGAAGGCTCATTTTTTCTGGTCTTTTTTGACGATTTGTACTGTGCCTCCCTTATGCTTTTTGTAAATAGCTCGAAGTCAGAAATCAAATCTGTACCTAGTGAAAGCACAAGCGCTTGGGTTGTTTGTGGTATAGTGAATCGCATTTGATTTGCGATCTGTGGCGCAGAAAGAAGGAAAAGTGATTGTAGCTCATTTAAGCAGTCGAAGAGCGTTTGATCCGTATAGCCTGTAACCTGCTTTAATTCAGCATTAGAAGCACTTCCTCTAACAGCCACTGCGACGATTACCTTACGTGCCTCTAGTGTAAGTTGTTTTACTTCACGTTCAAGGGCCGCTTTTCGGACATCACTACCTAATTTCCCCTCCCAACTATTTAATGCTTCCGAAAATTTAATGCCCTGTTTTAGTAGACGCAAAAAAGACTCTGTATAAAGCGGAGATCCTTGAGTTGTTTTTATTACCTTTTTAATTTGAGTCTCTGTAAATTTATCTAATTTTAGTCTATCGGTCCACCCATCAACAAAAATTCTGAAATCATTAATCTCGAACCCTTGGAGCTCAATTGCTGAGGAGGAGGATGCAGTGACATTTTTTCTTGTGGTGAAAAGAAATTTTGTACCTGTATTTGCCATTTGCTGACATACTTCAATGGCTCGTCTTTGATTATCAGGAGATAAGCTATCGAGATCATCAATAACTATAAAACTCTGAACCCTTTGAACTATATCACGCATTTGCTTCGGAAGAGCTGGGTCTGAAATTTCTAGCGTCTCATGCTCAAACATGCCAAGCTGCTCAAGGATTTGTCTAAATAAAGCTGAGGCAGAATCATAGTGAGTAGCTGGTAGCGCCTCATAATAATTATACATTGCGCGAAACTGTTCTTTTTTTGCAGTAAGCCATACTACCTGCAAGAAATTACATGGCTTAGCCTTACAAACTTCTTGTGCAAACTCGTATGCAATAGACGTCTTTCCAAGCCCGCCTTCACCAGCTAAAACCTTAACACATGAAAAATCATCCCCAAGCCATTTCCAAAGAGAGGATAGTGTATCTTGTCTACCAACAAAGCTTTGATAGATAAAACTCCGATCAGGAAGATTGCTATGTAGTGGGGTGGCCATAGGAATAAGCCCCGACGATAAATAAGGGTTTTGCCTTTCTCCGTAAATTAATTTCCAATGGGCTGGCTTCGAACAAGCAATAGAGTTATCGCCATCGCGAATAAAAACCTGTTCTGCCTCAAAGATTTTAATTTTTCCTTCAGTCGCATTTTTTGAAAAAGCTACAGGTTCATGAGCGCTTCGCTTTGGTATGTGCAATAAAATAATTTGAAATTGTTCATTGGATAAATTTAACGAGATTATTGCGCATTGAATTTCAATCGGCACCCCCAAATATTCCCGAACAAGATCACGTACCTGCTTGGAATCCAGCTGGTTGATGGTTTTATGTATAGGACGAGCAGGCTGGTCTTTAACTGCCTCATCCGCTCCAAAAATTAGGTAGCCGCCATATGTATTATGAAATGCAGCTATATGTTTAAGTGTTTTTAACAAAGAAAGGCGATCTGTAGGAACATCACGCTTGTAATCAAATAAGCAACCTTCTGCTGGCACAAATTCATTATTTGATAACAAAGAATTAGATACCTTTTCGGTAAGATCGCCCGCTTCAATATATTTAGCTATTTCTTGGCGGGTTAATTGCATTTCCATATAATGTCTCATAAGCTATTAGAAATAGGCAGGTTCAAAAATAAGTGCAGCAGTCAATATGCAAATCAATTTAACCGTTTGACTCCATCAAACAGCATCCTGGGCGTCTTCCAGCCCAGTCTTTTTCTGGGGCGATCATTCAAATTTTTTCCACTTCCACCAGCTCGTCACGCGTCACCTTCCTGAAATCCGTTCCCTTCGGGAAGTACTGTCGGATCAGCCTGTTCAGATTTTCGTTGCAGCCGCGTTGCCAAGAGCTGTATGGCTCAGCAAAAAAGCACTCCGCCTTCAGCCGTTTGGCCACTGTCTGATGGCCGGCAAACGCCTTGCCGTTGTCAAACGTCAGCGTCAGCACCTTTTCCTTACACGGGTTCAACGCCTGGATGATCGCTTTTGTCACACCCGCCGCTTCCTTGTTGGGCACAAGCATCAGCCTGGCGTAGCCTGTCTGGCGCTCAACCAGCGTCACAATGGCCCTCTTCTTGTGCCCCGCGCCAATTCATGGTGTCTGCTTCCCAGTCACCCGTCCGGCTACGCGCTTCAACTTCTGCCGGATGCTCGGCAATAGGCCGGCTTTTGGCTATCTGACCGCGACATTCCGGCTTGCCATAGCGCTTTTGCGCGCTTTCTTGTAGAGCTGGCCGCCTTGCTGCTTGTCTTGCAGGACTCGTTGGTAGATCCATTCGTGGCTTACCGCGTACTCGCTATCTTTGAAAACGCCGCTGATCTGTTCCGGACTCTAGCCTTCCTGCAGAAACGGCACGGCAATCTCATCAAAGAGTGGCCCCCATGGCTGATGCGGCTTGCTCTTGGCTTTGCAAACGCTGACAGTAGCTGCGTTGTGCTTCACCGGCCTGATAACGGCCACGCTGCAGGTGGCGTCGCAGCTCCTTGTCTGATCACGCTTTTACAGCGACCGATGCGCTGACCAATGGCGGTTGGGCCAAAGCCTTCAGCATTCAATGCCTGAATCTGGTATCGTTCACCTTCGGTGAGATGATGGTATTTCATTTCCTGTGCTCCTGACTGGCTGGTCAATGAGCCAGGGAATTTACCTCATCTCCCCCCCCTTCTCCAGACCTCCTGTCGTTGCACTTACTCTCTGAATCCACTCTTTCTTTCGCCAAAACAAGCTGTAGTGTCGTCTAACTCTCCCCCCAAGCCTTACCACCCCAGCTACTCGACTCGATTCAAGAACGCTTGAGCCCCAGGCCAGACAGCTTACAGCTTACTTACGAGCAGAACAGATTGTATGTATCCCGGATTAAACGCCATCTCATCTCCCATGGCAAGCAATATCCCACCAGGCAATCGCTATAGATGCCATTCGCTCAATCACAAGCCTCCACCACCCCTCATCCTTCACCACATCCTGCATCGCGTCTATACATCTCGCTAAGTCATTGATCTTTAAATAGCGGCGGCTGAATTTTGAAATTCAATAAAATCAATCAGTTACGGACTTATGTATAATATAAACGGATGCACATCCTGACTTTGGCTGGCATGCATGGATAGCAAAACTCTCCCAGCCTGTCAAGTCCAGCCCCGCTCGACGCCCCAGCCCCATTCTGGTAGCGTGGCGGCCATGAGATACCCTTGGCATTCCCGCTTGTCAGCCCCATTTTTCAAACGTATGCTTGAGCCCCTGCGCCAGTGTGATCAATCTGGCGCTGTTTTTCCTGTGGGAGTCGGCATGACACACGTCCGATGGCTTTACGCGCTATGGCCCCTCGCCCTGCTCGGTGGCCCGGTTCAGGCGGAGACGCTGGAAGGGGCCTGGGCGGTGGCGCTGGCGGCTAATCCGGCCTGGCAGGCCAGCCAGGCCAATACCGAATCCAGCCGCCATCTGGTCAATAGCGCCAAGGCCACCCGCTGGCCCACGCTCAGCCTGGGCGCAGTGTGGGCGCATCATCAAGAAATGCCCAAGGTGCAAACCGACCTGTCCGGGCTGTCCAGCGGGCTGGCCGGGCTGTTGCCGCCGCAGGCGATTGCCCGGCTGCCCGGCTCGCTGGCCCAGCCGGTGGCGGATGATCGGGGCTGGGCGGCCAATGCCACGGTAACGCTGCCGGTGTTCACCAGTGGCAAGATTTCTGCCGGCATTCGCGCCGCTGAAGCCGGGGTGGACGCTGCCGAAGCGGCTGAAAACCGGGCGCGGCAAGATCTCAAGCTGGCGGTGGCCGAGGCGTATCTGAATGTGCTGCGCAGCCGCGCCGCGCAGATGGTGGCCGACCAGCTGGTGGCCAGCCTGGGCGTGCATCAGCGCGATGTGGGCCAGTTTTACCGGCAGGGGCTGGTGGCGCGCAGTGATGTGCTGGCGGTGGAGGTGATGCTGGCCGACGCCCGCCAGCGGCAGATTCAGGCGCGCCATGCGCTCAGCCTGAGCCGCAGCGCATATAACCGCCTGCTGGCGCGCCCCTTGTCCACGCCGGTGGCGCTGGACGAGATAGACTGGCCGCGCCAGGCCGAGCCGCTGCCGGCGCTGCAGGACAGCGCCGCGCAACACCGGCCCGAGCTGGACGAACTGGCTGCGCAGTCGCAAGCGCTGCACGCCCAGGCACGCGGCCTGCGCGCCGAAGACGGCCCGCAAGTGGCGCTGTTTGCCGCCCACACTTATGTACAAAATTCCTACCTGACCCGCGAGCATGTCAACTCTGCCGGGGTGATGATCCGCTGGAACCTGCTGGACGCCGGCATCCACCGCGAGCGCGCCGCCGCGCTGGCGGTAAAGGCCGATGCATTGCGCGCCCAGCGCAACGATCTGGCCAGCCAGGTGGCGCTGCAGGTGGAACAGGCGTGGTCGTTGCAGGACGAAGCCGCCGAACGCCGCGAAGTGGCGCAGGCGGCGCTGGCGCTGGCCGACGAACACCTGACCATCCAGCGCGACCGCTACGCCAATGGCCTGGCCATCCAGACCGAAGTGCTGGATGCGCAAACCCGCCGTGCCGATGCGGCGCGCCATCTGTTTAATGCCCGTTATGACCACGCGCTGGCCCTGTTGCGGCTGAAGCGGGCCACTGGAGAATTATAAATGCCCCCCCTGACGCGCCCTGTCATCCTGGCTGCGCTGCTGGCCGCCGCGCTGGCCGGCGGTGCTTATCTGTTCTGGCGCAGCCAGCACCCGGCCCTGCCAGATGGTCTGGTGCAGGCCAATGGCCGGATTGAAGGCGATCATGTGCTGATTGCCAGCAAGTTTCCTGGCCGGCTGGCCAAGGTGCTGGTGCGCGAAGGCGATACGGTGCAGGCCGGCCAGGTGCTGGCCGAACTGGACGACAGCCAGATTCAGGCCAAGCTGGCGCAGGCCAGCGCGGCGGTGGCGACGGTGAGTGCGCAGCTGCGGGTGGCCGAGCAGCAAGTGCCGCTGGCGCTGGCCTCGGCGCGTGCCGGGCGTGAACGCGCCGCCGCCAGCGCCCAGCAGGCCGGTCGCGACGCCGAACGCTTTGACGCGCTGCTTGAACGCGGCTCGGTAGACCGCCGCCGCGCCGAGCAGATGCGCCTGGCCGCCATCAGCGCCAGCACCCAGCTGACCCAGGCTGACCAGCAGGTGCGCGAAGCCGAACTCGGCCCGCAACGGCTGGAGGCGCTGCGCGCCCAGCTGGCACAGGCGCAGGCGGCACAAGCCGAAGCGCAATCGGTGCTGACTGACCTCACCCTGCGCGCGCCCAGCGCCGGGGTGGTGACCAGCAAGCTGAAACAGACCGGAGAAACCCTGGCTGCCGGCACGCCGCTGCTGGATCTGGTCGATCTCGACCGGCTTTACCTCAAGGTGTATGTGCCGGAAAACCTGATTGGCAAGGTGCGGCTGGGCCAGCCGGCGCAACTGTATGTGGACGCCTGGCCAGACAGCGCATTTGCCGCCCAGGTGGCTACCGTGGCCAGCCGCGCCGAATTTACCCCCAAGGAAGTGCAAACCCCGGACGAACGGGTGAAGCTGGTGTACGCGGTCAAGCTGAATGTGGCGGACAACCGCGAGCGCAAGCTCAGCCCTGGCCTGCCTGCCGATGCGGTGATCCGCTGGAAAGACGGCGTGGCCTGGCAGAAACCGCGCTGGTAAGCCGGCCATGACGGTTTCTTCGCTGATCCGCGTCCGTGGCGTGGTCAAACGCTACGGTGCCAGTGTGGCGCTGAATGGCATGGATCTGGATGTTGCCCCCGGCGAGCTGTTTGGCCTGATTGGCCCGGATGGGGCGGGCAAATCCAGCCTGATGAAGGCGATTGCCGGGGTGCTGACCTTCGACGCCGGCAGGGTGGAAGTGTTTGGCCAGTCGCTGGACAGCGAGGCCGACGGCGAAATGGTCAAAGCCCGGCTGGGGCTGATGCCGCAGGGGCTGGGGCAAAACCTGTACGCCGATCTGTCGGTGGAAGAAAACCTGGATTTCTTCGCCCGCCTGCGCCTGGTGCCGCCAGACATTGCCGCCGCGCGCAAGGATAAACTGCTGGCGATGACCCGGCTGACCCCGTTTCGCCAGCGGCCCATGAAAAACCTGTCGGGCGGGATGAAGCAGAAACTCGGCCTGGTGTGTACGCTGATCCACGCCCCGGCGCTGGTGATTCTGGACGAACCCACCACCGGTGTGGACCCGGTATCGCGGCGGGATTTCTGGGCGATTCTGGCCGAGCTGCTGGCCGAAGAACAGATGACCGCGCTGGTCTCCACCGCCTATATGGACGAAGCCAGCCGCTTTCACCGGGTGGCGCTGATGCACGCCGGCCAGACCCTGGCGCTGGGCCGGCCCGGCGAGCTGCTGGCGCATGCGCCGGGCAGCCTGGTCAGCGTCAGCACCCCACAGCAATTGGATGCCATGGCGGCGTTGCGCCCGCAGTTTCCCCAACTGAGCGCCCTGGGCAGCCTGCTGACCGTTTATGTGGACCAAACCCAGCCCGACGAAGCCGCCGCCTGCCAGGCGGTGGCCGACTGCCTGCGCCCGACGCTGGATCTGGCCCAGCTGCAGCTGGAAGCCAGCGAGCCCGAGCTGGAAGACGTGTTTATTGCCATGCTGCGGCTGCGCGGCCAGCGTCTGCCCGACAGCAGCGGGCTGGGCGCGGCGCAGCAGCGGCGCGGCGACCACGACCAGCCAGCGATTGAAGCCCATCAGCTGACCCGGCTGTTTGCTGAGTTTCGCGCCACCGATGCCGTCAGCTTCAAGGTGATGCCCGGCGAGATTTTTGGCTTGCTTGGTGCCAATGGCGCGGGCAAGACCACGGTCATCAAGATGCTTACCGGCATTTTGCCGCCCACCTCAGGGGTGGGCCGGGTGGCGGGCGCGGACATGCGCAGCGCCGGCCAGGCCATCAAGGAGCGCATTGGCTATATGTCGCAGGCGTTTTCCTTGTACCTGGATCTCACTGTGGTGGAAAACATCCGCCTGTACGCCGGGATTTACGGCCTGAACCGCGCCCGCACCCAGCGCCGGCTGGACTGGATTCTCGACATGGCCGGCCTGCCTGGCTTTGAAAACGCGCTGGCCGCCAGCCTGCCGATGGGCCTGCGCCAGCGGCTGGCGCTGGGCTGCGCGCTGGTACACGAACCGCAGGTGCTGTTTCTGGATGAGCCCACTTCTGGCGTCGATCCACTGGGCCGCCGCCAGTTCTGGGATATTTTATTCACCTTGGCGCGCCGCGATGGCGTGGCGCTGCTGGTGACCACTCATGCCATGAGCGAGGCCGAGCACTGCGACCATCTGGCGCTGATGTTTGCTGGCCGGGTGGTGGCCGATGCCAGCCCGGCGCAGATGAAGCAGGCGCTGGTGGCACAAAAAGGCCAACTGTGGGAAATCCGCTGCGCCGACCCGGCCAGCGCGCTGGTGCGGCTGCGGGCGCAGGGGCTGGACGTGTCGGCCTACGGCAATCGGCTGCACCTGCTCAGCCCACTGGCCGACCCTGGCAGCGTGGTGCGCGCCCAGGTGGCGGACGCGCAGTGCCGCCGTCACCCGGTGAGCATGGAAGATGTGTTTGTCGAGCGGGTGACGGCGCTGGAAAGCACAGCGGGGCGCTGATGCGCCCCGCTGACCTGACTGGCCGAAGCCATCTGGCTTTACAGGGTTTTCAGATACGCAACCAAATCAAGGCGTTCCTGATGGGTGAGCGCCGGAATCGCCTTGCCATTGGGCAGTTTGGTGGCCACGGCACCGTATTCATGGCCGCCATTGCCATTGCCCGGCGTGCGGGTGTCAAACAGCTGGCCAACATCGGTGCGAAAGCCTACCAGATTCGGGTCAAATTCGCGCGATCCCACCTTGAACTGTGCGGGTCGGCAGTCGGTCTGCGCGCTGTTCGCCGTGCAGGCCGGTTGCAGCAAGGCATACAGCGTGGGCACCGACCCATTGTGCAGATACGGCGCGGTGGCCCAGATACCGTTGAGCGGACGTGCCTTATAGGCTTGCAGCGAGTTAAACGGTGCAGCGGTGGTGTCTGGTGTGTAAGTGCCCTGCTTGATTGAGGCGCTGATTTCGTTTTCGCGATAGCCGTTGATGTAATCGTAAACACGTTCCAGCGTGGCGCGGATGCGCGATTTGTCTGGGTCGGGCGTCAGGATCACATTCATGTCGGCCTTGGTCAGCAGGCTGGCTACCGGCGCTTGCCGCTGAATCAGGATGTCACCCACGCCAGCGCTGACATACAGATTGCGCAAAATGCCGCTGTAACCGATGTAGCTGACGCTGTTGTCGGCCATGGTGCGGTCGGTTTTGACCACATCCAGCCCGGTCATTTGTGCCACTACCCGGCGCTTGGGGTCGCTGCGGTCGAGGGTGTCGTGGCAGGACATGCACTGGTTGTCGTAAAGCTTGCGGCCACGTTGTACACTGACCGGATCAGGCTTGCCCAAAATGGCCTCTGGCCACTGCGGCGATTGCAGGCTGGTCAGCTGTTGCTCCATGCCCACCAGATTGTGCACATTGACCGACGATTCATAATTGACCTTGAACGGGGCGTCTTTCTGTCCGGTCAGTGTGGTCAGCAGCGAGTTGCGGTCTTCGGCACGCCAGTCCAGTGTGCCAAACACGCCAATCACCTCACCGGCGTTGCGGCCCAGCGGCCCCAGGCCGGCGTTGCTGGCCAGGCCATTCCATTGCACATAGTCATGCTGGGCGATGTCCCACAGGAAGGGATAGCTGACCGGGGCATTGGGCGGGTTGAAAATCCGGTTGCGCAGGTGGGCTCGTTGATCCGGGGTCAGTTCCCGGCTCAGACGGGCCAGCAAGGTGTCACGGGATTGGCTGCTGAACACGCCGTCGATCTTGACCTTCAGGCGCTCATACTCGGCCTGGCCAAATTCGGTGATCAGGATGTCGCGCAGCTGATCTCCGGTCATTACATGCTCCAGCACCCGGTTGTAAATCCGGCCAAAGGCGTCCAGTCGGCCATAGTGATACTGGATGTTCGGGTTGTTGGCGCGAGTAGGCTGGTTAAAGAAAGCATAGCTTTGCAGGCGCAGGGTAAAGGCGTCCAGGTCGGTTTTGACCTCGCTGGCGTTGCGGTAGTCGCCCTTGGCCAGCACGGTCTGGATAAAGCGTTGCAGCTTGTCTTTATCCTGCTGGGTGGCAGACAGCGCCTTGCCCAGGTCGGTGATAAAGCTTTCCATGTCGGCAGCAGCGGGCGCACCATCCACGCGGATGGCTGTGCCTTGATAATTCACCTGGCCAGTGTGGCAGGCGGCACAGGTCAGGCCGACGTAGTTCTTGCCTTTGTAATTATCCCGCACAAAGCCCACCGGCAGCCCATCCGGATTGCTGGAGGTGGGCTTTTGTGGCAGGTAGCGGTAGGCGTTCATATTGTCGTGATCGGCAAAGCGCTTGCCGGATTTTTCCTGTTCCAGCGCCAGAAAAAAATCATACGGGATCAAGTCCGAGCCCTGCGAGGTATTGTAAAACCACAGGCTTTGTTCCGGTTTCCAGCCTTGCTCCAGGTACACGACCTTGTCAAAACGGTCGCCCATGGCATCGGGCTGCGGCATGGTCATGCTGCCTCGATTGGGATCTTTGTCCCGGTATTGGTAGGTACGTGCCAGCCAGTTGGACACCACCACCAACACCACCAGGCCCAGCAGGAGCCATAGCCCCCATTTGATCCAGCGCTTTATCGTTGACATAGACTCCATGCAGGTCTCCAGTAAGGGATTTTGCAGCTCGGAAAGCGATGTGGGCGTTTACGCTGGTACAATCGCTTGTTCGAGAACAGTGTTTTTGGAAATGCCCCAGCAGGCTGGGTACAGATTCTTATCTACCTGGCATCTGGCGAGACGCACAACATGCCAAGGAGCTGCAAGGTTCAAGCCTCTGACCCGATATGTCGATTACATTGACTTACGCGCTACCCCTGCTCACGGCGCATTGGATTGCCTCCCCATGAACCGACAACGCATCCTCGCCGTGGCCAGCAAGGAATGGCGCGAGATCATTCGCGACCGGCTGTTTTTTGCCCTGGCGTTTATCGTGCCGGCCTTTTTGATGCTGCTGTTTGGCTACGGCCTGTCGCTGGATGTGGACCATCTGCCGCTGGGTGTGGTGGATTACGACCGCAGCGCGCAAAGCCGCGCCTATGTCGAACGCTTCAGCGCCTCGCATTATTTCCGCTTTTATGGTCAGCTGGACAACGAACGCCAGGCGGGTGAGCTGCTGTCCACCAACCAGTTGCGGGCGGTGATCATCATTCCGCCGCAATTTGGCCGCCAGCTGCTGTCTGGCCAGCCGGCGCAGGTGCAAACCCTGCTGGACGGTACGTTTCCCAGCCGGGCGCTGATTGCCAAGGGCTACATTACCGCCATCAATGCTGCGGCCAGCCTGGATAATCTGGCCAGCCAGGCCGGCCAGCTGGGGGTCACGCCGGAAGAGGCCCGTCGCGCCTTGCAGCCGGTGAAGCTGGACACCCGCTATTTGTACAACCAGAGCATTTCCAGCATCTGGGGGCTGGCACCCAAGCTGATCATGTTCATCCTGATTGCCTCGCCGCCCTTTCTCACCGCGCTGGGCGTGGTGCGCGAGAAAGAACGCGGGTCGATTTTCAATCTGTACGCGTCCAACACCAGCCGGGGCGAGTTCCTGTTGGGCAAGCTGGCGCCGTATGTGGCAATTTCCACGCTGAACATCCTGATTTTATGGGCGATGGCGGTGTGGCTGTACCATGTGCCATTCAAGGGCAGCTTTGGCTTTTTCATGCTGGCCAGTGTGGTGTATGTGCTGTGCACCACCGGGATTGGTTTGCTGGTGTCGGTGCTGGTGCGCACGCAAATGGCGGCAATGATCGTCACCCTGATTGTGACGCTGGTGCCGGCCATCTTGTATTCCGGCTTTATCATTCCGATTCCGTCGCTCAAGCCATTGGCGCAGGGCATTGCCCACTTGCTGCCGGCGGTGTACTACACCCGGATTGCCGTGGGGTGTTTTCTTAAGGGCGTGGGCTTGGCTGCCCTGTGGCCGGAGCTGCTGATTCTGGCCGCTTACGCTGGCGCGCTGTTCACCGCCGGCTATCTGCTGTTTACCAAAAGGCCCAGCACATGACGCGGTCGGATTTGTCTTTGGCGTGGCTGCGGCTGCGGGTGATGCTGGTCAAGGAAATGCGCCAGCTACTGCGCGACCGGGTGTTGCTGGCGTTTATTGTTTACGCCTTCAGCGTGGATATTTTTCTGGCGGCGTCTGGGGTGAGCTTGCAACTGAACCGCGCCGCCACTGTGGTGCAGGACTTTGACCAGTCCGCCGCCTCGCGCGAGCTGATTTCCCGCTTTGTGCCGCCATATTTCCGCATCGACGGCCAGATTGCGCACGACAGCCAGGCGCAGGCGCGGCTGGACGATGGGCGCAGCATGCTGGTGTTGTCCATCCCGCCCGGCTTTCAGGCCGACCTGCAACGCGGCCTGCCCACCTCGGTGCAGCTGCAAGTGGACACCACCAACTCGGTGCTGGGTTTTCTGGCGGCCAGCTACGCCAACCTGATGGTCAGCCGCTTTGGTCTGGAACAGGCCGCCAGCCTGAACGGCGGCGGCGGCGCGCTGCCGGTGATTGATAACCAGATCCGGGTGTGGTTCAACCCCAACCAGCTGGACAGCTGGTTTATGGGGATTACCGAACTGCTGAATATTGTCACCGTGTTTGCCATCCTGCTGCCTGCGGCGGCCATGGTGCGGGAAAAAGAACGCGGCACGGTAGAGCAGTTGCTGGTCAGCCCCTTGTCGCCTTTCCAGATTGTGTTTCCCAAGGTGCTGGCGATGACCGTGGTGATTGTGCTGGGCAGCGCGCTGGCGCTGTTTGCCGTGCTGCACCTGGGTTTTGCCATTCCGATTCGTGGCAACCCGCTGCTGTTTTTGCTGCTGACCGCGCTGTATGTATTCACCACCGCCGGCCTGGGCCTGGCGGCTGCCACCGTGGCGCGCAATCTGGCGCAGGTGGGCATGTTGTCGATCCTGATTCTGGCACCGATGATCTTTTTGTCCGGCGCGTGGACGCCGCCTGAAGCCATGCCAGCCTGGCTGCGCGCGCTGATGTATCTGTCGCCGATGCACTATTACATCGATGCTTCGTTTGGCGTGCTGCTCAAGGGCCAGGGTCTGACCGAGCTGTGGCGCTCGCTGGCCAGCATGCTGCTGATTGGGGTGACGGTGTTTGTCTGGGGGCTGCGGCGGGTGCGGATGGGCTAGGCGGGCGACTCGCCAGTCAGGAACACACGACGTGCAATGTAATTTGCTTATCCGTTTTTCCAGGCAGATGCAATGACAGGTGATAACACGAAATCTTGACCTTTTTCTGATTTCTGATTGACCACAACAACAAACAGTTAAACCAGATTGATGTCACCGGCAGGTAATAATCCATTCCGTTAGTCATATAAAATGACTTATGTGCCACTGCGCAAGATTGATGCATTGATGCCCTTGTGATAAAGTATTCGTTGAGAGTTGTTTTGTTATCAACGATAATACAAAGGCATTAAAAAATGGATAAGTCCTATGCGTGCATATTGATCGCCGATGCCACCTTGCAGGATTTGCCGGTACTGCTGGCTGACTTGCCGGCGTCGGTGCATTTGCGTCTGGTTCACAGCGCCAGCGAGGCGCTGGGTGAATTCTGGCAGGCGCTGGCCAGCGCTGGCCTGACCCAACTGCATTGGCTGTCGCATGGGATGCCCGGCGGTGTGGTGATTGCCGGTCAAGCCCTGACAGCCGCTGACTTTTGCCAGCGTTTTGATGGTGCTGCCGAGCGGGATCTGGACGTGGCTTTCTGGTCGTGCCACACCGGAGCCGGCGAACCAGGGCGCGCCTTTGTCGAGGCATTGACTCGCGCCACGGGGGCGCAGGTGGCGGCCAGTGCGGTGGAGGTTGGTGCAGGGTTCTGGCAGCTGTCTCCGGCAGTCAACGCGCCATTTTCAGCGCGTGCCCAGCTTGAATTTGCTCATACGCTGCCCGCGCCGGCGCAGTTTGCCAGCAGTGTCACTTATCAGGCCAGCCAAGAGGTGGGAGGGCTGGCCTTGGGGGATCTGAATGGTGATGGCACACTGGACATTCAGACCGCCGGAACCTCCAATAACGCGAGCACGCTACTTAATAATGGGACTGGCTCTTTTACCCATGATGTCAATGACAATGGACAGCCGGGTGGGGAGTGGGGCTGCGAACTGGCGGACTTAAATGGTGATGGCCATCTTGATTTGGTTTCCCGCATCTATAATGCGGTGGTTGTTAATCGGGGTTCTGCCCAAAATGGCTTTACCAATCAGCAGTATTATCTACAAAACGAGACTGTCCATGATGCCATTGCCGCACAGGTAAATAATGATGGCCGGTTTGATCTGCTGGTTAGCCGCACAATACAAGGGCAGCAGACGCTCAGTGTCTTGCTTGGCCAGAGCGATGGCACACTGGCGGCTCCGGTCAACTATGCCTTGGCGAGTGAGGGTGAAGCTAACCAATTGCATGCCACGGATCTGAACAATGACGGCAAGCAGGATGTCATTGCGCTCAGCTTTGGCAATACTATCTCTGTATTGATGAATAATGGCGATGGCACATTTGCCAACAGTGTGAGCTACCAAGAAGGCGACTATCAGAACCAGCTTTTTAATCTGACCAGTGCGGATGTGAATGGCGATGGTTATCAGGATGTAATCGCTGTTGACCTCTTTGCTGGTAGCGTCTCTGTCAAGCTGAACCAGGGTAATGGCCTGCTTGGCCCCGCTAGCCATTACGCCACGGGGACGGCACCTACAGATATTGTGGCGGTTGACCTCAATGGCGATGGCGCGGTGGACTTGGCCACGGCCAATACGAGCTCAGTCTCAGTTTTGCTGGGCAATGGCGACGGCAGCTTTGCCGCCAAGCAGGATATTCAGCTGGATACGCAACAGAACCACATTCGGGCCGGCGATCTTAATCAAGATGGCAAGCAGGATCTGGTGGTGGCCAGCTACAGCGGCAACAGTGTGTCCGTGCTGCTGAATACCACAGGCAGTGTTGACAGCATTGCGCCGGTGGTTTCCCGGCTGGAAGTTGCTGGTACTTCCCTGATTGTCCATTACACCGAAATCACCCAGCTGGATGCCGCTCATCCGCCAGCGCTGAGCCAGTTTGCTGCCAAGATCAACAATAGCCCAGTTGCCCTGACCGGTGCTCCCGTGGTTGACGCCGTGCATCATACGGTCACCCTGACCTTGAACACCCCGGTGGCATTGGGACAAACTGTCACCCTGAGCTATACCGACGCCAGCACCAATGATGATATCCAGGCCGTGCAGGATGTGGCTGGTAACGATGCGGCTTCATTTACATTGACCACGGCACCGATGGCTGCTATCCAGTTTTCTGCTGACACCGGGGTCAGCCATAGCGATTTCATTACCTTTGAGCCCACGCAAACGCTGAGTGGTCATCTGTTGGCACCCACTGTCGCTGGCCAGACCATTCAGGTATCGGTCAATGACGGCACGAGCTGGACCACCGCCAGCAATACCATCGGCCAGACCTACTGGTCGCTGGAGCAAACCCTGGAACTTGGCCAGCATGCATTGAAGGTTCGTCTGCACAGCGCCAGCAGCAACACCGAACTGGTCAGCCAGAATTATGAACTGACCTGGACTGGACGCATCACGCCTGAATCCAGCAGCGTGAATGGCAATACGATTACCGTGTGGTTCATGTCAGAGCTGCCTCTGGATGCCAGCCATCCGCCAGCGCTGGATGCGTTCACGGTCACGGTAAACGGCGTGGCTGCCGCATTGAGCGGTGTGGCTGTGATCAATGGTAACGCCAGAACACTGACCCTGACCCTGGCCAACCCGGTACTGGCGGGCCAGACGGTTATGCTCCATTACAGCGACCCCATGCCAGACAATGGCATAAGCAATCTGGACGCTGATGCTGCTCTGCAGGATATTGGCGGGAGTGACGCCCTGAGCTGGGACATGTACCCAAACAATTACACACCGGTCAACGACACCACGCCTCCGGTATTCAGTTCGGCGTCAGTCAATGGCGCAACGTTGACGCTTAGCTACACTGATGCCAGTGCACTGAATAGCCAGGGCCCGCTGCTGAGTGCATTTTCGGTGAAAGTGGCCGGCAGCGCGGTGGCGCTAAGCGGCGCGGCACCTGTGGTCAACACAACAGCCAAAACCCTCACCCTGACCCTGGCCAGCCCGGTACAAAATGGCCAGGCAGTGACCGTCAGCTACACCGACCCAAGCAGCGGCAACGATAGCGCTGCCATTCAGGATATCTATGGCAATGACGCGGCATCACTGACTGCTGCTGTCGTCAACAATCTCACGCCGATCGACAGCACCCCGCCCGTGCTGACATCCGCTACGGTAAATGGCGACCAGGTGCTGCTGCGCTATACCGACAGTAACCCGCTGAAATCCTCAATGGGTGGCCTCTATGTCATTAAGGTGGATGGCGTTGTTGCCCAGACGCATGGTGCGACGGCCAATCCCAGCAATAACACTATTTTAATCACCCTGGCCAATGCCGTCCTGGCGGGTCAGGTGGTGACCTTCAGCTATACCGACCCGACCAGCGGTAATGATCTTCTGGCCATTCAGGATGTCGCCGGCAATGACGCCGCGAGCGTAGTGGATTTTTCTGTCAGCAATCTGACGGTGCCAACCTACCAGATGGCGGCAGGCGAAACCAGCTATACCGTGACTGCCACGCAGTACAACGTGATGGGCAATGCGCTGGACAACCTGATGACGGGGGACAGCAAACCCAATAATCTGATGGGCGGTGCCGGCAACGATACATTGCTTGGTGGCGGCAATAACGGTGACAGGCTATATGGCGAGGCCGGTAATGATGTGCTCAATAGCGGGCTGGGTGGCAGCCATAGGCTGGTTGGGGGAAGCGGTGACGACCGGTATGAAATTGCTTACCTGGCTACCGTTTTGGTCGAGCAGCCGGATGAAGGCAACGATAGCGTATACGTGATGCCAGGTGCCAATCTGGTTGTGCCGCTGATTACCTTGTCGGCCAATATTGAGAATATGATCGCTAAAAATAGCGAGAGTTTTAATGTAATTGGCAACGCCAGTGACAATTATCTCCTGGGCAATCAGGCCAGCGGTTTGTTAAAAGGCCTGGCTGGCAACGACACGCTGATTAGCCAAGGTGGAGATGACACGCTGGAAGGGGGCGATGGCGACGATGTGATTGCGCCGGTGGCGCATAGCCACATGACCGAAAATACCCGCGTGCTGACCGGCAACATGCAACTGAGCGGCGGCAATGGCGCAGATATTTTTGTGATGGCCGAAGGGTTTGTGGGTGACCATAAGGATGGCTGGAACCCGGATGAATTTAGCGGCAATTACTACTCGCCAAGCCAGCCAGTCGGCATCCAGGGTGTGTACATTTCCGACTTTGAACGCGGCGTGGACAAAATCAGCCTGACCCTGAGTGAAGCTGCCCTGGTGCCCACCACGGTGAACACCCTTACCCTGACCGCCGGCATGACGCTGGCCAGCGCCGTGGATCAAGCTGCCAGCCGGGGTTCTGCGGCTGCGCCCCAAGTGACCATCATCCTGAATGAAAACGTGGGCTGCGCGTATCTGGTGCTTGACCAGAGCGATGCCAGCACATTCTCCAGCAACGATCTGGCCATCAAGCTCAATTATTCCATGCCGCTGGGCATTGGCGACCTGATGTTCACCAAGCTCAGCCAGCAGAATCAGCTGTTGCCAGCAGAAAGCGCGCCGCCGGTCTTCACCCAGGCCAGCGTGAATGGCAATCAGCTGGTGCTCAGCTACAGTGATGCCAGCCCGCTGGACAGCGTTGCGCCGCCGCTTGGCGCGTTTGCCGTGACGGTAAACGGCAATGCCGCCAGTGTGAGTGCCGCCAGTGTTAATTCCCTGGCCAGAACCCTGACCCTGACCCTGGCCAGCCCGGTACAAAATGGCCAGGTGGTGACCGTCAGCTACACCGACCCGAGCAGCGGCAACGATAGTGTCGCCATTCAGGACCGCTATGGTAACGATGCCGCCTCGCTGGCGGCCACCCCGGTCAATAACCTGACGACACCCGCTGACGTCACCCCTCCTGTGCTGCAAAGCGCCAGCCTGACGGACAGCACCCTGGTGCTGACCTATAGCGACACCAGCCCGCTGGATGCTGCCCATCCACCGGCGCTGTCGGCATTCAATGTCAAGGTGGCCGGTGTGACCGTCAGCCTGACGGGCGCGCCAGTGGTCAACGCCACGGCACGCACACTGACCCTGACGCTGGCCGATCCGGTGCTGGCCGGGCAAGCGGTGACGGTCAGCTACACCGACCCGAGCAGCAGCAACGATGCACAAGCCGTTCAGGATGGCAGCGGCAACGATGCGCAAACCGTATTGAACCGTGTGGTGAGTAATCTGGGCACCAATACCAGCTATGTGATGGATGCCACCACCGTCAACTACACCGCCACCGGTACGGCGGCGCTGACTATCCAGGGCAATGCATTGAACAACCAGATCACCGGTAACGCCGCAGACAACCTGATTCGTGGCGGACAAGGCAATGACCGTCTGCTGGGCGGGCTGGGCAATGATCAATTGCTGGGAGAGGAAGGCGGCGACTCGCTGGATGGTGGTGCGGGCAGCGATACCCTGAGTGGTGGCGCAGGCAATGACGCCTACTATGTGGATTCTGTTGACGACCAGATTATTGAACAGGCGAATGACGGCATTGCCGACACGGTGTACGCCTTGATCAATTATACCTTGGGCAATGATCTGGAACATCTGGTGTTGATGGGCCAGGCTACCCAGGGCCAGGGCAATGCGCTGGCCAATGCATTGACCGGGAACGCGCTGGCCAATACCTTGACTGGCCTGGCTGGTGATGACCGGATTGACGGCAAACAGGGTGCAGACACCATGCTGGGCGGCACCGGCAATGACTCCTACTACGTGGATCAGGCCGGTGACAGCGTGATCGAGCTGGCCAATGAAGGGGCTGACACCGTTTATGCCTACCTTGATTACACGCTGGGGGCCAATCAGGAAGGGCTGAATTTGCTGGGCAATCTGGCTGTGGTGGGGCAGGGGAACGAGCTGGGCAATATGCTCAATGGCAATGCACTGGAGAATACCCTGATGGGTATGGCAGGCAACGATAGCCTGGATGGCAAGCAGGGGGCAGATACCCTGATTGGCGGTTTGGGCAACGATACCTATTATGTGGATCACGCTGCTGATGTGGTGACCGAGCAAGCCAATGAAGGTGTGGATACGGTTTATGCCTCAGTGAGCCACACCCTGGCTGACAATGTGGAAACCTTGCGGATGACGGCGGATGGGCAAACCGCCATGGGCAATGCCGCCAACAATGTCATTTATGGTTCTGCTGGTCAGGATGTGCTGATTGATGGCGGCGCAGGTAATGACATCATCTATACCCTGGGGGACAAAGGTGGGGACCAGTATGTCCACGGCGGGTTGGGAAACGACCTCTTATATGTGGGTGGCACGCTGGCCAATGGCGACCGGGGGTCGTATGTCTATGGCGATGCGGGTGACGATACACTCAACGCCACACACGGCGATGTGAAATCCGACCTGATGGGGGGAGCGGGCAACGACACCTATGTCATCAACAATATCCACAACCGCGTGATTGAAAATGTGAATGATGGCTACGACACCGTGCAAACCAGCGTCAGCTTCTCTTTGCAAGCAGGCGAAATGTTCATTCCCGATAGCGTCGATGTGCCGGTGACCACCGGCAATGTCGAGCGCTTGCTGATGACCGGCACGGCCAATATCGACGGTTTTGGCAACGAGCTGGTCAATTACCTGCTGGGCAACGCTGGCAATAATGTGCTGCTGGGCCGGGATGGTGCTGACACCCTGGTCGGTCAGGGCGGCAACGACTTGCTGGATGGCGGTAACGGTAACGACACCCTGGCTCCGGTCACCCACGCCAGCTCGCTGGGCACGCCCAATGTCCACACCGGCCAGATCACCCTGACCGGCGGCAACGGCAGCGATGTGTTCTGGATGACCCAGGGCTATGTGGGCGACCACAGCAGTGGCGGCAATACCCTGACCCTCAGCGATTTTGTTCATGGTCAGGACAAGGTCAAGTTTACCCTGAGCCTCAGCGCCACCCTGCCCACTACCCTGACCACCCTGACGCCATCGGGCGGTGCCACCCTGGCTTCGCTGCTTAACCAGGCGGCAGTGGCCGGCTCGGCCAGCGCGCCCAAGGTGACTGCATTTGCCTTTGCCGGTGATACCTATCTGGTACTGGATCAAACCAGTGCCAGCAGCTTTACCAGCGATGACCTGGCCATCAAGCTCAGCGGAACGCCGGCATTCACCTTCAGCGATCTGGCTTTCGTCAAGATGTAATCCCATCGGCAGGGGCCACCGCCCAAGCCACCCTGTCCCGCCCCCCGCTGCCCTGCCCGGTAGCGGGGGGCGGGCTTTTGTCGGCCCATGCGTGCGAGAAGCCACAAGCTTTTGCCGCAAATACGGTAAAATCGCCTCCTGATGTTTTTTTCATGATTTGCCACCGGCGACGCACACTGTTGAACCAACTGATCCTCGACCTCAGCCCGCCTCCCGCGCCGGCCTTTGACACCTTCATTGCCGAGCGCAACCGGGAAGTCATTGCCGCGCTCACCGCAGCGGCCCCGCCAGCCGAACGTTTTGTT
>Ga0209599_10000454_pt1 | contig 26861 bp, 22 predicted proteins | sample Shrwel_input2_FT_FD_187534 | JGI IMG/M metagenome (GOLD analysis project Ga0209599, IMG submission 187534) | Subsurface microbial communities from deep shales in Ohio, USA - Utica-3 well 1 S input2 FT (SPAdes) (version 2) ...
TGACGGTAATATGTTGTTGGTTGACTTTAAATTAGAGTTTGGTGTGTTTCATGACCGTATCGTGTTGGGTGACGAGTTTTCGCCTGATGGTTGTCGTTTATGGGATAAAGAAACACGTAAAAAGTTAGATAAAGACCGTTTTCGTCAAGGATTAGGTGATGTGGTTGAGGCTTACGAAGAGGTAGGTCGTCGCTTAGGCATTGATTTTAATTGATATATAGGTCATTTTTTTGTTATAAATAGGACGAACGCAGTTATATTGTATAGGTGTAAGTCCTAAGCTAATGGAGTCAGGTATGAATAGTATTACTAAAATGATAATTATAGCCACATTAGCGACTAGTCTAAGTGGTTGCTTTTTAACAAAGTTAGTCACTATGCCGATGCGTGTGGTTGGTGCAACGGCGGGCTTGGTAGGTGCGGTTGTATCTGTTGTGCCTGTCGCTGGTAATAAAGTCGATGCCGCTCTAGAGACGGTAGATGAAACTATTGATACCGCTGCTGATACCGTAGATGACGTTCCTTTATAATAATCTTATTGTTGATTTAATTTGGTTTAAATATCAATAAAATTATGTTTTTGCTTGAGTTTTTGTCGCAAAGTGGATATATTTTGCGACCTGAACGGAGAGGTGGCAGAGCGGTTGAATGTACCTGACTCGAAATCAGGCGTAGGTGCGAGCCTACCGAGGGTTCGAATCCCTCTCTCTCCGCCAAAAAACATAAAAAACCTATGATTTTCATAGGTTTTTTTATGTCTAAAGTTTTTTCCTATAAATTAAATACTGATTTTTAGCTATTTTTTTGGTAAAGTTGCGTGCGTTTTCTACTTTTTGTTAGCTTATTCTAATAAATGTTTGAAAGTTTTTTTGAGTTGTAATAAGCAATAACTAACTCAAGGTAAGCTAAGTACTGTAATGCTCATCATAAATGATCTTTTTAATCCGAAAATAAAAAAGGCTATGTCGTTAAACATAACCCTTTGATTTTATTGGTCGGAACGGAAGGATTTGAACCTTCGACCCCTTGCACCCCATGCAAGTGCGCTACCAGGCTGCGCTACGCCCCGAACAGGCGGCTATATTAGCGAATTTGACAAATTTGTCTAGTCATTTTATACAATAACTGCTCAAGTTACAGGCGTATAAGCAGCTATAAACTCGGCGGGCATACGCTTTGGTTTGCCTGTCACCATATCAACGGTCACAAAATAGGTTTGCCCCGTAAACACCGTTTTGTTATCGCTCATACGAATAATTTGATAATCACGAACTGTGGATAATTTACCATCATTGGCACTAATCCATGTACCAACTGCTAACTCATCGCCAACATAGGTAGGTAAACAATAATTAAGCTCATGTTTACGCACAACACAACCACATCCTAATCGGTAATAAGCAGCAATATCCAAGTTTAAAGCAGCAGAATGCAGCCATGCTACTTTTTCTAACCACTGCAAATAAGCTACATTATTGGTATGACCAAATTGATCTTGGTGTTGTGCTGTGACTTGCACATAATCAATCAATGCAGGCTGCACCTTCCAATCTAACACACTGGTCATTTACGATGAATGCCTAATTTGAGAACCATTAAGCACGACCAATACTGCCTCTAACTCACGAATCATGTCTTTAATCACCAAATTAAGCATATTTTGGCTAACTTGAACTTGGTACGCTAAAAATGTTTCGGTTGGATTAACCGCTTCTACGGCTTCTATGGGCAATTCGTCTTTTATTTTATGCTCTAAGCGTGAGTCTTTAAGACGAACACTGTCAGTTTGTAATTGCAGACGCGCACCGCTAATCGTATAACCTTGCTCATATAACAAGCTACGAATCTGACGAATCATCAACACATCTTCACGTTGATAATAACGGCGATTGCCACGGCGTTTCATGGGACTAAGTTGTTCAAACTCTTGCTCCCAATAACGCAACACATGCGGCTTTACGTTACACAGCTCGCCTACCTCACCAATACTAAAATAACGCTTATTGGGAATAGCAGGTAATAGTGCGTTATGACTGGGTTCTAGCATAAGCATCTACTCGTTGTCTTAGTTTTTGTCCTGCTTTAAAAGTCACAACACGACGGGCGGTAATGGGAATCTCTTCACCCGTTTTAGGGTTACGTCCCGGCCGTTGACGTTTATCGCGCAAATCAAAATTACCAAAACCTGATAATTTAACAGGCTGGTTATTTTCCAAGGCCAAACGAATCTCTTCAAAAAAGATGTCAATTAGCTCTTTGGCTTCTTGCTTGTTGAGTCCTAACTCATTAAACAAATGCTCGACCATATCGGCCTTGGTCAGTGCGCTCATACCTACCCCTTATTATCATCACTAAGCGATACAAGCTATAGTCTAAACAACCTCGCTCAGACCAGCTTGTATGCCCACGTTTCTAACGTAGAATCGCGTTATGTTGTTGTGCTAAAGCATCGACAATGGCTTGCACCCCTGCCTTTACTTCATCATCTTGTAAAGTACGGTCATGATGTTGCCAATGTGTACCAATGGCTAAACTGCGTTTACCTTCAGCAATACCTGTCCCTTGATAAACATCAAATAACCACACATTTTGTAACAATTCACTGCCTGCGGCACGCGCTGTTTTTAACACTTCGCTGGCCTGAATTGAGGCATCTAAGACAATCGCAATGTCTCTACGCAAACTTGGAAAACGTGATAAGCCCTTAAATTTAGGTAACTTTGCGTTTAACAAGGGGCTTAATAACAACTCAAACACATAAACCGCACCTTGTAAATCCAGCTTTTGCTGCACTTGAGGATGTAATTTACCTAAATAACCCCACGTTTGACCTTGCGCGTTGACTAAAGCAGCCGTTTGGCCTGTATGCAAGGCTGGATGCTGCGCTGTCTTGAAGCTAACTGTATCAGATGTACCCGTAAGTGCAAGAATTGATTCAACATTTCCTTTTAAATCAAAAAAGTCACTGCCGCTACTTTTATTACTCCATGCCTCATGCAAAACATCGCCTGTTATCACCCCTGCAAGCATCACTTCTTGACGTAAACTGCCATCATTTTGGGGTAAAAAACGGCTACCGACTTCAAATAAACGCACACGATTTTGCTGACGATTTTGGTTATACGCTACCGCATTTAACAATCCTGCCCACAGCGTTGTACGCATGGTTGACAGCTCATTTGATAAGGGATTAGCCAAACTCAAGGTTGCCGTTTGCGGGTCTAAAATTTGCTGTAGTTTAGGGTCAACAAAACTAAAAGTAATCGCTTCTTGATAATCTAAAGCAACTAATAATTCTTTGATGCGTTGCACAGAAACCACTTCTGCTTGCGCGGCCAACTCAAAGGCAAATTGTGGCTTTTGCGTAGGCAAGTTGTCATAACCATAAACCCGCGCTAACTCTTCGATTAAATCTGCTTCAATGCTAATGTCAAAACGGTAACTCGGTGCAATCACTAACCAGCCATCTGCTTGTTCAGTCAGTGTCATACCTAATGCAGACAAAATGTGCGTCACCCGCTCTGCTGCTAACTCAAAACCTAACACTTGGCTAATTTTAGCACGGCGTAATAGAATTGGCGCACGAATAGGCAACGCCTCCGCTAATACTGCTTCAACCACTTCTCCTGCACTGCCACCCGCAATTTGCACAATTAATTGTGTTGCGCGTTCAATGGCTTGGCGTTGTAAGTTAAAGTCCACGCCACGCTCAAAACGGTGCGAGGAGTCGGTATGTAAACCATAGCTGCGCGCTTTACCTGCCAAAGCTAAAGGTTGAAAAAAGGCACTTTCTAATAAAATATCAACCGTTGTGTCACTGACGGCTGAATCATCGCCACCCATAATGCCTGCTAAAGCTAAGGCTTTTTGCTGATCAGCAATCACGAGACTGTCGGCGCGTAACTCAATACTCTGTTTGTTTAACAACGTAATTTTTTCGCCCGCTTGTGCTTGACGCACGACAATACCACCTTCGATTTTGCTTAAATCAAAAGCGTGCATCGGTTGGCCTAATTCTAGTAACACATAATTAGTCACATCAACCACCGCCCCCAAGCTGGCAATGCCCGAACGTGCCAGTTTACGCACCAACCATTCAGGGCTTTTAGCATTCGCTTGAATCCCTTTGATAATACGACCTACATAACGTGGACACGCCTCAGACTGCAAACTGACCGAGACTTTATGGCTATGACTAGCAAGAACAGGGGTCATGACGGGCGTATTTAATGGTAAATCATTAAAGGCACTCACCTCACGCGCCATGCCTAACACACTTAAACAATCACCACGATTAGGGGTAATGCCAAACTCCATCGTCATATCGTCTAAGTGTAAATAGTCACGAATATTGCTGCCAACAGGTGCATCAGCAGGCAATTCTAATAAGCCCTCGGTAGCAGGACTTAAACCCAACTCTTGGGCAGCACACAACATGCCAAATGATTCAATACCGCGTAATTTGGCACGTTTAATCTCAATATCATTGGGCAGTTTTGCACCAATCGTGGCTACGACAACTTTTAAGCCTTCACGCACATTGGGCGCACCACAGACAATCTGCAAGGTGTCGCTTTGGCCAATATCAACACGCGTTACACGTAATCGGTCAGCTTGTGGATGTGCTTCTACGCTTAATACCTTACCGACAAATACGTTATTAAAGGGAGGTGCAACCGCTTGTAGCGCATCAACTTCTAAACCCGCCATTGTCAACTGATGACCCAATTGTTGGGTTGTCAACTGAGTAGGATTAACCCACTCACGCAACCAATTTTCGCTAATTTGCATGGTTTATACCTTTTATAGGACTTAGGTGCTTATCGCTTATTTACTCGCTAAATCTCCCCTAACCCCTCTTTAAAAAAGAGGGGAACACCCTCCTTTGTTAAAGGAGGGCTGGGGAGGATTTACAAAACGCGCTAATTACGATGCAATACCTAAGCTCGAATTTAAATATCTATCGCTAAATGCCAACGAATCTCATGTTCGGCAAGACGAGTTAAAATAGCCGCCATACTTTCTAAGTCATCAATGACCGCTTCTGGCTCGCTTAATAAACTGGGAGTTTTGTCAATTTCAGCAATCAATGCCAATATGGTTTTTAAGCCTTCTGCGGCCGAAAACCATGTCATTTCAGTGGCATCAAATACTTCGTCAGCGTCTAATAAGTCTTGAATATCATCAACATATTCATCCCACTCACCTTGAGGCATACTAAAAAATTGCATCAATGGCCTAACATTAGCGCGTTCCGCTAATTTATCCAGTACATCTTCTTCAACACGCGCGAGAGCCGTGCCATCCATATCTAATAAAAATTCATGATTTTCGTCATGCTCTGGCACATCGGCACAAATAAAATAGGCGACACTCATAACTAATCCTGAATAGATTTATTTGAACTGCGCTAAAAAGCGCAAATCATTATCAAAGAATAAACGTAAGTCATTAACACCATAACGCAACATGGCAAATCGCTCTACGCCCATCCCAAAGGCAAAACCGCTATATTTTTCGCTATCTATGCCACAATTTTTTAATACTTGGGGATGCACCATGCCACAACCTAATACTTCTAACCAGCCCGTTTGCTTGCACACACGGCAACCATGACCATCACACATCACACATTGAATATCCACTTCGGCGGATGGTTCAGTGAATGGAAAATAGGAAGGACGAAACCGTACAGCTAAATCTTTTTCAAAAAATACCCGTAAAAAATTTTGAATAACACTTTTTAATTGGGCAAAACTGACATTCTCATCAATTAACAAACCTTCAACTTGATGAAACATCGGCGAATGGGTTAAGTCCGAATCACAACGATAAACACGGCCAGGACAAACAATCCGAATCGGTGGTTGTTGTTGTTCCATCACCCGAATTTGTACAGGCGAGGTGTGAGTACGCAACAAACGATGAGCATCAAAATAAAAGGTATCGTGCATGGCACGTGCAGGATGATGTGAGGGGATATTTAACGCCTCAAAATTATGAAAGTCGTCTTCTACTTCGGGGCCACTGGCAACTTGAAACCCTGCTTGGGTAAAAAAATCGGTAATACGATTCATCACCCGTGTCACAGGATGCAAACCAGCAGGCAAATGACCACGGCCAGCTAAAGTCACATCCACACGTTCTGACTCTAATTGACGCTGTAAGGCTTCTGCGGCAAAGGCTTGGCGGCGCGCATCTAAAGCCTGATTGATAGCATCACGCACTTGATTAAGTTTTGCGCCTTGCTCTTTACGCGCTTCGGGATCTAAGCCGCCGAGTGCTTTGGATAGTTCGGTTAATTGACTTTTTTTGCCCAAAAACTGTACCCGCGCCTGCTCTAAGGCTTGAGCATCTGCTGCACTATTTATCATCGCCAGTGCATCATTCACTAGCACAGTTAAGTCACTCATTTCTTATATTCCAATCAAGCAGAAAAAACATAAAAAAAGGGGAAGTGGCCATTAGCCCTCCCCCTTTTTTGAGGGTTTAAGTAGCAAAACTACACAAACCCTTATCATATTAACGCTTAGGCGAGACCAGCTTTGGCTTTTTGGGCTAAAGCAGCAAACGCAATTGCATCATGCACCGCAATATCGGCCAAAACGCGACGGTCGATTTCAATCGCCGCTTTTTTCAGACCATTGATTAAACGGCTATAAGACAAACCATTTAAACGTGCTGCGGCATTGATACGAGCAATCCACAAGGCACGGAATTGACGTTTCTTTTGACGGCGGTCACGGTAAGCATATTGACCAGCTTTGATAACCGCTTGAAAAGCAACACGATATACGCGTGAACGCGCACCGTAATAACCTTTTGCACGTTCAAGAATTTTTTTGTGACGACGATGTGCAACTACACCACGTTTTACACGAGCCATTATTCATTTCCCCTTAAAATTAAGCGTTAGGCAACATACGTTGTACTGATGGAACATCACAAGCCGCAACCTGTGTGCAACCACGCAATTGACGAATGCGCTTAGCCGATTTTTTGGTCAGAATATGACGTTTAAACGCTTGTTTACGCTTAAAGCCATTGGCTGTTTTCTTGAAGCGTTTAGCCGCTCCGCGAACTGTCTTGATTTTAGCAGACATAATAACCTCGTTAAAATAAACCCTTTTAGCGCAAAAAAAATCGTCCTCACTTCTCCGTTAAAAAGTGAATTAGGGTGATTTAATTCAGCCTGAGGGTAAGAAACAAGTAAAACTTATTTCTTTTTCTTAGGGCCGATGAGCATAGACATCATACGACCCTCCATTTTGGGATGTTGTTCAACCGTCCCAAGCTCACTCAAATCGACTTCAATGCGTTGCAGCATCTTCATGCCCAATTGTTGGTGAGCCACTTCACGTCCGCGAAAACGCAACGTAATTTTTGCTTTGTCGCCCTCTTCCAAAAAACGACTCAAGGCTTTTAATTTGACTTGATAATCGGCTTCTTCAGTACCAGGGCGCAATTTAATTTCTTTAATTTGCACTTGATGCTGTTTTTTCTTGGCATCTTTTTGCTTTTGCTTTAGCTCAAACACATGTTTGCCGTAATCCATAATACGGCAGACAGGCGGTTCAGCATTCGGCACAATTTCGACCAAGTCTAGTTGTACAGACTCGGCGGCTGCCAAGGCTTCACGCAAAGTAACCACGCCCACTTGCCCACCATCTTTGTCGATAAGGCGGACTTCTTTAGCGCGGATATCCCCATTAATCGCAGCGCGCTGCTTAGCGTCTTTAGATTGCTGCGGTTTTTCTGGCTTGTTGTTAATTGTCATTTCTCCAAAGAAACACGGCCACGTTGCGCGATATCAGCACGCAATAAATCGGCAAATTGTTCTAGGCTCATGCTGCCTAAATCTTTGCCATTGCGTGTACGCACGGACACTGTGTTTTGTTCAACTTCACGATCCCCTACTACTAATAAGTAAGGAATCCGCTCAAGGGTTCGTTCGCGGATTTTAAAGCCGATTTTTTCGTTTCTCAAGTCGCTTAGCACACGAAACCCTTGTGCTTGGAGTTGATTGACGAATTTTTTGCTGGCTTCTGCTTGGTGGTCGGTGATATTCATCACTACCGCTTGCACTGGTGCTAACCAAGGCGGCAATAAGCCTGCATAATGCTCAATTAAAATACCAATGAAGCGTTCAAACGAACCTAAAATCGCGCGATGTAACATGACAGGCGGACGACGGCTATTGTCTTCGGCAACAAAACTGGCTTCTAAGCGGGTCGGCAAGTTAAAATCGAGCTGTAGTGTACCACATTGCCACACGCGGCCAAGACAGTCTTTTAAAGAAAATTCAATTTTTGGCCCATAAAACGCGCCTTCGCCTGCCTGTAACTCCCACGCCAAGCCTGCATCATTCAATGCTTTAGCCATCGACGCTTCAGCTCTGTCCCATAATTCTTCGCTACCCACACGTTTTGCTGGGCGAGTAGATAATTTGAGTGCCACCTCATCAAAGCCAAAATCTTTATATACTTGTAGGGTTAAAGCGATAAAAGCCGCCGCTTCGGCACCAATTTGCTCTTCGGTACAAAAAATATGTGCGTCATCTTGGGTAAAACCGCGTACTCGCATTAAACCATGTAAAGAACCTGACGGCTCATTACGATGACACGCACCAAACTCGGCTAAACGTAAGGGTAAATCACGGTATGACTTTAAACCTTGATTAAAAATTTGCACATGACATGGGCAGTTCATCGGTTTAACTGCATAATCACGGTTTTCGGAATGGGTGGTAAACATATTGTCGGCATAGTTTGCCCAATGTCCCGAACGTTCCCACAACACACGGTCAACCACTTGTGGCGTTTTGACTTCTAAATAGCCATTTTCACGCTGTACTTGACGCATATATTGCTCAAGCACTTGGTAAGTTGTCCAACCGTTGGGATGCCAAAACACCATACCCGGTGCTTCTTCCTGCATATGGAACAAACCAAGTTGTTTACCCAATTTACGATGGTCACGTTTGGCCGCTTCTTCTAAACGGGTGACATAGGCTTGTAAGTCTTTTTTGTTTGCCCAGCAAGTGCCATAGATACGTTGTAACATGGCGTTATTACTGTCACCACGCCAATAAGCCCCCGCCACTTTCATCAATTTAAAGGCTTTAATTTTACCCAAAGATGGCACATGGGGACCACGACATAAGTCGATAAAATCATTTTGGCGATAAAATGATAAATCTTGTTCGTTGGCAATACTGCTAATAATCTCAACTTTATATTGCTCGCCCATTTGCTCAAACAGTTTAATGGCTTCAGGACGAGACATCACTGAACGCACCACAGGCGTATCTTTGGCCGCTAATTCTTCCATGCGCTTTTCGATTTTAGCTAAATCATCGGTGGTAAACGCACGTTCAAAGGCAAAATCGTAAAAAAATCCGTCTTCAATCACAGGACCAATCGTGACTTGCGCGCTAGGAAACAACTCTTTAACCGCCATGGCCAATAAATGCGCGCAAGAATGGCGTAATACTTCTAAACCATCGCTGTCTTTTTCGGTAATAATACTTAATTGCACATCTTCGCTAATAAGATAGGACGTGTCTAATAATTGACCGTTAATTTTGCCTGCAAGGGCAGCTTTGGCTAAACCTGCGCCAATATTGGCGGCAACATCAGCAATAGTAACGGCATGGTCAAAAGCGCGTTGTGAGCCATCGGGCAGAGTAATAACTGGCATTTTTAATTTTCCTGAGAATATGACTTACGCACTGTCAATTGCATAGATGCAAAAGGATATAAAGGTTTAAACAGCGTAAATCTTGGCTATCTTTTGGCAGTGGTGACTAATACCAATAGTCACTTAACGTCGAGATTGCACCAACAACCAGTTTTTTTAGCGTTTAGCGCATATCATCACCCGTACTGGTGGGTGTCTCTTAATATGCGCCTTCCGTAAAATAAGCAAGGCGGGTGAGCGCGCGATTCTACCTTAAAATTTAAAGTTGTAAAATAAATCTAAGGCATTTTCTAAGGAAGATACCGCTTCTAAATACAAATTTTTGTTTAATTTATAACGTAAAGTGACTTTATTGACAGGCGTAAACACCCCGACCCCATAACGCAAATATAAACTGGGCGTTAAATAGCCTGAGACGGTAAAACGAGTATCATCACCACTGCCTTCGGCATCCAAAGTGACATCTTTGACACCTAATGCTGTACCAATACCACTGGCCAAACCTTGCCCACCTTTAATACCCAAACTTAATGCAGCAGAAGCCAATAATGCACTGTCATTACTGTTATTGTTATTGGTGAGTGACAGTTGCCCATCTTGATATAAAGGCCGACCGAGTAATAAATAACCCAGCATTTCGTCTTGATTCATAGCCGTGTCTGAAAATAAGGTGAGAGTCGGTGCATTGGCACGCCCCTCTACTCGTACACCAACTATTTTGCTATCTACTTCTTTTATTGCTTCTATTTCTAAGGCAGGTTGAGCAATAGAGCCTGCAAATAAAATTTGGCCACGTCTGATATTAAGTTTTTGGCCGTAGGCTTCATATTTGGCTTCTTTATCGAGTTGAATTTCGCCAATCGCTTGCATCCCTCGTTGTTTTTGTTGTTGTAATTTTAAGCCTCCCGTTAATTTACTTTGCAAACCAAAACCACTAAAAAAGACATTTTCACCCAGTTGTAAGTCAATATCGGCATTGATGTCCCATTGACGCATGGCCTTGGCAATTTTAATACGGTCAGTGGCGGTTAAATCAATCACCCGTACATCTGCTGATAACGGTACAGCTTGGTCTGATAGACTTTGTGGTTTTAAAATAGCATCTTCAACGAGGGCTTTACCTTTAATATCAACTAAATAAGGCTGTACTTTAATGTTAAGTTGTGGGCTGACTTTAGCTTTAAATAACGGCTTTTGAGCAAACTCTAATTGTGTACCTTCTAAATTTAGATTAAGGCTTGGCTCGGTTTGCCATTGCATTTCGCCTTGCAAGTTGGCGATACCTTGTCCACTATTGAGTTGGCCTGTAATACTCGCTTGTTTACCACGAATACTGGCTTTGATATTGGTGTGTGTTAAATCTATGGGTGCATTTTTGGCCAACATTTCGCCTTCTTGCAAACTAAACTCACCATAAAAATCGGGTCTTGTGATATCACCTGCCAAACCGCCTGCTAAGTTTATTTCACCTGCCAAATGACGCATGGCAGGAAAAAAGGGTTTAAATATCGCTAAATTAACTTTTTCTAATACCATCGCACCGTTAATTTGATACGGACTTTGTTGTGGATTTAGCCGTGCATCAACGTAGCCTTGTCCCATATTCGGTGCTTGCATCTCAAAACGAAAAGCAATGTGGTCATCAGTGTCGTCTTTGGCAACTAAACTTAATTGATGATAGGGCAAAGTTAATGGCTCTTCGTCCTCTTGAGTTAAGCCAATTGCGCCATTACGAGTCACTAACTGTAAGGCAAAATGTGGCTTTTGCTCGGCTTGCCAATCAAAACTGGCTTGACCTTGTAAGTCACCTTGCCATGCTAAACCTTCAGGAAATAAATCACTTAAACGGCTAATCTCTAAGTTTTTTAAAGCAATTTGTGCTTGGACTTGTTGTGGATTGGCCAACAACATTTTTTGATTACACAGTTGCGCTTGCTCGGCTTGCCAACAATGCTCGGCTAAGCTCATTTGTTTATCTGCCATCAACCACTGTGTGGCAAAAGGCTGTTGTAACTCCCAAATAAAATCGCCAATTTTAACCACACCACTTTCGGTGACACCCTGCCAATTGCTTTGTTCATCAAGCGCACCACGCAATACCCCTTCGGCGACAACAGGCTCGGCTAACATTTGCCATGTGAGTTGATGATTATCGCGTGTTCCCTCAACGATTATGGCTAAGTCAGGAATCACCCGATTGAGGGATGTTAAATTATGTGCGCTCACTTGCAAAAAACCCGTCACATTACCTAGCTCGGGTAAAGTTCCCGTGATATTTAATGCCTCAACTGCCATTTTTTGCTCAAAAGCCAATTTTTCGGCATTGATATTCAAGGTAACAGCAGGACGCAACCTTGCGCCGTTTAATAACACTGCGCCATTAATTTTGCCTTGTAAGCGTGTATCCAGTTGTTGTAAATCATTTAATTGATTATCTACTGTTAAATCCCATCGCTGATTATACAAACCACCTTCAAGAGCGAGTTGATTATCACCCCACGTCAATTGAGTTTGCTGGGCAATAAAAGGTGGTATTTGCTGAGTGCTTAAATGCGTCAAATCAATCTCAAACTGGCTACTACTCACGGTTAAAGGTAACGCTTTTAATTCACCTTGTAGTTGGGTGTTGCTGAGTTGCAATTGTTTGTTTTGCGCCTGCCATTGCCCTGTCATGTGGGTTTGTCCCGAAATGATGGCTGGCCACGTTGGCAACCACATTCTACTTTTTACATTGTCTAATTGCAGTTGAGCTTGCCATGCCAAACCTTTAAGCCATGACACTTCACCTTGCGCGGTGATATTGCCTATCTCCCCCTGATAATGGGCTTGCTCAAACGCCAACTCGTGAGTTGACCCCTGACCTTGGACTAAATAATGACCTTCGGGAATTTTGGCATTGTGTAAATGTGCCGCCAAATTGAGTGTATAGCGTTGTGGAATGCCTTGATAATCTAACTGACCATTTTTGCTGTCGATTTGTCCTAAACCAACGATATTACGCTGTATATTTTGCCATTTAGCATCGATTTTTTGCGGTTTTTGCCATTGCCAAAACCAGCCTTGACTATGCTGTTTGAGCTGCCACTGTTCTTGATTTGCCAATTTAGCATCCAGTGTTAATTGAGACTGGCTGGCACTCGCTGTGCCTTGCGTATTCATTACCCCTGATAAACTGGGTAGATAATCTTTTAAGACAGGCCATTGTTTGGCCATATTAACCCGTGACCATTGCGTAGCTAATTGCCAAGATAATTGTTTTTGCCAAGACACTTCTCCTTCAACACGCAATAACCCTCCTAAATGCGTTCTGGCTTCAAGTGGCAATAATTGAATTTTACGCCAATCGGTTTCGGCAAATGCCCGATACTCACCCTGCGGCAACAACTTTCCTTTTAAATCAGCATTCAAACTTAAAGCCAGTTGTTGTTTATTACCGCGTAACATTAGTTGACCGTAACGGCTGCTTAGTTGCTGCTCTTGCAACCACGGCAAACTTAAACGTCCCCAACGCAAAGTCCCTGTATAATCTAAAGTAGGCTTTAATAGATTGACCGTGGAACTTAAAGCAACGGGAAAGTCATGGGCAACAACATCCAAGCCCAAATGTGCAAAGTCGCCAACTGCTTTGATAGTCATTGGTTTTAATTGTTGTTTTTGCCAAAAATCAGCTTGTACAATGCCTTTAACTTGAATTGGATAATTGGCTTCGGTGGCTAACTGCCCGTGTAAGAGTGTATTAAATTGCGGATGCACAAACTCTAATTCGCCAAGACTAAGCTGTGTGTTTTTCCAAGAACTTGAGCGTAAAGCCAAACGCTCAATAGGAATGATAAAACCCCGTTTATTAATGTTGGCATGGGTGATGACACCTTCATCTAAGATAATTTTTAAGGGTAAGTTGATATATTTTAACTGGGTTGGTTTGGGATTAACGGGGCCATGTAACGATAAAGTCACGCCCTGTCCATACAATCCCGTAATGCGTAACTCTTTGCGTAATATGCCCGTCCACATCAAACTTAATTGCAAATTATCCGCATGCAAATAAAACGTTTTACCTGTAAATCGAAAGTTTTTTAAGCGCACACCTTGAATTAAGTCACCACTTTGTACTTGATAACTGACTAATTTTTGCCGTTGAGCAATTTGCTCTAATAACCAACGTGAACCTGTCACCGAATAGGCAACAGACACCAATACCGACCAAAAAACAAACAGCAATAGCAACACCGCCACCAAAAGATGACTGATACTACGCCATATAAACAAGCAGGTCTTTTTGAGCATTTATAAGGCTGGCCCCATAAAAAAGTGAATACGTGGTGTATTATTGTCGCGGTCTAAACCCCAAGCCACATCTAAACGCACGGGGCCTACAGGAGAAATCCAACGTACGCCTACACCTGCGCCTGTTTTTAAGCCTTCATTACTGGCATCAAAGGCATTACCCATATCCACAAAAGTTGCCAACCGCCAACGAGTCGTTAATTTAAAGGTATATTCACCGCTCATTGACACTAAATTACGTGCGCCAATAATTTGCCCATCTGTATCACGCGGTGACAAACTTTTGTAATCATAACCACGCACACTTTGGTCTCCACCTGCATAAAAGCGCATATTTAATGGCACACTGTCAAAATCTGAACTTAAAATTGCTCCTAAATCGGCTCTAAAACCCAATTGATGACGATTGGCAAAGGTATCCAACCAACGCCATCCTGCCCGTAGCGCAATCAAATCGGCATCAGATAACAAATCAGGTGAAGCAAACTCAACTTGATATGACTGACGGTCGCCACGCTCTGGGTCGGTTTTACTGCCTTTAGTACGTACCCGACTGATGGTATAACTCGGCAATAACAAATCACTCTGTCCTTTGTCACCATTATCTTGCTTATAAGACTCTCGACTCCAACGCAAGGCTTCGGTAATTTGCCAACCACTCTCACGCTTTTTTTGTCGCTCTACACCCAAAATACTATTATTAGTCAACGCACTATCATCAATATGTTCTCGTTTAAAACCTGCAATCAGTTGTAGCGTATCATTGAGAGGGTGTGTCCACGGGATACCATAACGTACCGTTGTTGATTGCCTGACTTGTGATAATTCAGTGCTCGTTTCAATGCTATGGCCACGCTCATTAAACAGAGGCCTGCGCCATGCTAGGCTTACACGCGCACCAACATCGGTAGCATAACCTGCGCCAACGTCAATTTGATTAGGTTTATCGGCAGCTAATCGCACATTAACGGGAATATAATAATCTTCGGCCAAATCGGCATCTGCACGCACCCGCACTTCATTAAAATAACGGCTATCTAACAATAATTTATTAAATTTAATGATTTTGTCTGCTTCATAATCGTCACCTTCGTTAAAAGTTACTAATTTTTCGAGTAATGATAATTCGACAGGTAATGTTGATTCGCTCGCTGATTGACTAAAAAAAACTTGCCCAAATTTATAGCGTTTTCCACTGTCATAACGCAAATTGATGGTTGCTTGTTGTGTCCCTTGTGCAATTATCGCCTCATGCTCTAGCCATTTGCCATCAAAATACCCTCGCTCTAAGGCCATATTTTGCAGCAGCGACTTGGCACTTTCATAACGACCATGATGCAACACTTGACCTTCTTTGATGGGAAAGGTTTCTTTAAAAGCGGTAAACGCAATATCGTTACTCGCCTCGCCCACATAAGACAACTTCACTCTCTCAATAATAACCGGCTTATTGGGTGTAATATGTACATCTATAGACTTTTGTTGACGGGTGAATTTTACCTCAGCTTGATAATAGCCCATCGACTCCAAGGCTTCGCGGCTTGCTTTGCGTAAACGTGGCAAAGTTTCGCGCCATTGGCTTAAATCTTCTTGGCTTAATTCGCCAATATAGGCTTCGAGATTAGTTTTTAAATCGCCAGACACACCTATGATATTGAGCGGAATACGCTCATCCGCTTTGGTAAATTGAGAGATATAATTTTCCAGCTCACTAAAACGGCTTTCATCCGCCGTTGCTATACCCGTCAATAAAGCTAAAACTACTATTCCTTGCGCTCGCCACCACATGCACACTATCCAAACTTTTTAAAGATTGAGTAATAATAACCATTTTTTGCGACAATGCGCCAAGTTATGTGAATAGTTACAAATTCACTGCAAAGTGCTAGGCTAAAGTAATACCCATTTTAAGCATTATTTTAGGGCTTACGCATATCCCCTCAAACGAGTGGCTAAGAACTTAGAGCAAAAACAAAACGGATAATTTTATGCACAATCAATTTGACCTTTTAAAAACCAGACGCTTTTTACCTTTCTTTTTAACCCAGTTTTTGGGTGCATTTAATGATAATGTATTCAAACAAAGTTTGATTATTTTATTGGCTTTCAATGCTGCCAGTATGACCACTCTTTCACCAAGTGTTTTAGCTAATTTGTGTGCAGGTTTGTTTATTTTGCCATATTTTTTATTTTCGGCAACCGCAGGCCAATTAGCTGACAAATATGAAAAAACAAAACTGATAAAAATTATTAAAGGAGCTGAAATTTTTATTATGTCTATTGCCGTAATTGGCTTTCATTTTGATGAATTATGGCTGTTATTAATTGCATTATTTTTAATGGGAACTCACTCTACAGCTTTTGGCCCAATTAAATATGCTATTTTGCCACAATCTTTAACAAAAAATGAATTAATTGGTGGTAATGCCTTAGTAGAAATGGCCACTTCCTTGGCAATTTTACTTGGTTCAATGTTGGGAGGCTTTTTAATTGCGATTAAGCCCGAAGGTAAAGTCTTTGTGTCATGGGCTATTATTATCATTGCGATTTTAGGCTTTTTGAGCTGTTGGCGCATTCCTCGTGCCGAATCTGCTAACAAAGAACTTAAAATTAATTGGAATCCGATTAGCGAAACATGGCGTAATTTTTTATTTATCAAACAAAACCGTACTATTTTATTATCTATTTTAGCGATTTCATGGTTTTGGTTTTATGGCGCAACTTTCTTAACGCAAATCCCTAATTACACCAAACAAGTTTTAGGTGGTGATGAACACGTTGTCACCTTTTTATTGACCGTCTTTTCGGTAGGCATTGCCATAGGTTCGTTATTATGCGAAAAACTCTCCGATAAAAAAGTTGAACTTGGACTTGTTCCCTTTGGCTCTATTGGTCTAACCTGTTTTGGTGTCGATTTGTATTTTGCTACACACGGTTTACAACCTGAAATAACGAGCACTTTTAGTGTTTTTATTCAGAATCCTATTCATCAACGAGTAATTTTTGATTTATTAGGTATTGGCATATTTGGTGGATTTTATATTGTTCCTTTATATGCTTTGATTCAAACCCGTTCCGAACCCAGTCATCGCGCCCGAATTATTGCAGGCAACAATATTGTTAATGCCTTTTTGATGGTGTTATCTGCTGCATTAGCGATAGTGGTGTTATCGGTTTTTGAACGCACAATCTCTGAATTATTTTTAGTCACTGCCATTTTAAGCGCAATAGTCTCTATTTATATTTATAGTGTTGTGCCTGAATTTTTTATGCGCTTTTTAATATGGATATTTTTAAGTTGCTTTTACAACATTAAAAAAAACAATATTCAGCACATTCCCGAAGAAGGTGGTTGTGTTTTAGTGTGTAATCATGTCAGCTTTTATGACGCATTAATTTTATCAGCAGCGATTCGCCGTCCACCCCGTTTTGTCATGTACCATACTATTTTTAAAACGCCTATTTTGAGTTTTATTTTTAGAACCGCCAAAGCGATTCCGATTGCACCTGCCAAAGAAGACTCTGTTTTATTAGAAAAAGCCTATGCCGATATTGCCCAAGCCTTAAAAGATGGCGAAATTGTGTGTATTTTTCCCGAAGGTCGTATTACTGATACAGGTCAAATGTACCCTTTTAAAAATGGCATTATGCGGATTATTGAAACCACGCCTGTTCCTGTCATTCCGATTGCGTTACGTGGTATGTGGGGCAGTATTAGCAGTCGTAAAAATGGTGCGGCGTTTAGCAAATTGCCCCGCCGTTTACGTTCACCTGTGGAAGTAAATGTCGGGATGCCTGTCATGCCCAGTCAGGTTAGTCCTGAATTGTTGCAAGGCAAAGTCGAAGAATTACGTGGAGATTGGCAATAATGCGTTTATTAGCAGTCACAATTTTTTTGTCGAGCTTAATGGTTGCGCCTGTTGTATTGGCTCATGCCAAGCCACAACAACAAAGTCCTTTGGCCAATGCTCAAGTGACAGAAGCCAAAGAAATCCGTTTACAGTTTAGTGAAACGCTAGAACCTGCTTTTTGTACTTTACAGTTATTTACTGAAAATGGGGTCAAAATTGCTCTTGCCAAACCCACTATCGAAGACAAAACTTTATTTGTGGCTTTGCCTTCTTTAACTAAAGGTCGTTATACCGTCAAATGGTCAGTGGTTTCGGTGGATGGTCATCGCACCAAAAGCAGTTATCACTTTTTTGTCAAATGAACGAACTCTTTTTAACATGGCTTGAGCCTACCTTATTAACGAGTCTGTATAGCGTACTTGCCTTGCTATCAGGCTCAATACTCATGTCCTTAGCATTACCCACTTGGTCATGGCGCAAGGTAGCACAAAGCAGCATTTACGCACTCACCCTGCTTTTGCCCTGTTATTTATGGCATATCACCGTGTCATTAACCGATAGTGATTGGTCAAACTTTATTGTTTCGGCCAAACTGGTTATTACACAATCACATTTAGGCCAAATGTGGTTGTTATTATGTCTTGCCAATTTAATGGCCATGACTGCGCTGTTTTATCCTAAAATCAGTGACAAAAATCAAAAAATTGCCTGTTTAGTTGCTTTTTGGTTGGCTTGTTTGGCCCGTGCCGCGAGTGGTCATGCGGCTGATGCAGGTTTATTAAGTGGTGATGTTTGGATTCACAGCTTACATATTGCGGCGGCTTGCTCATGGTTGGGCATGATAATTTGCTATTTATGGGCAATGATAAAAAACCAACAACACGCACAGTTATCTACCGCCACCCGTCATTTATCCGAAGTTGCGACTTTATGTTTGATGGCAATAGTTTTAACAGGTTTTGCTGATAGCTTGCGGATTTTTCAAATGGCCGATAATTTTTGGCAATCCGCTTATGCCAGTTTATTATTTATCAAACTGTATTTAGTGCTGATTGTTCTTGCTTTAGCAAGCATCAATCGCTGGGTGATGATGCCGCGTTTACTGAGTTATCATCGTGCTTTTTATGGTATTGCTGCTGTTGAATGCCTGATTTTAAACATTATTTTGTGTCTAGCGTCAATGCTTGGCGCATCCATGCCCGATGCTTAAACCTATGACTACACCCACTCATCAGCCTCTCTCTTTTACTAGCCTACGCAGCAAAGCCCTTGCCATGCTCACGCGCCGTGAACATAGTCAATTTGAGTTAAAAACCAAACTCGCTGAACTCGGTGCAGACCCAACACAAATAGAAACGATTATTGATGAATTCGCCACGCAAACATGGCAAAGTGACCGCCGTTTTACCGAAGTTTTCATTCGCTCTTATGTGCGTAAAGGCCAAGGCGCACTCAATATTCGTCAAGAGTTAAAGCAACGTGGGATTAACGATAAAGACCTCATTGAAGAATTATTAGCTGAACATGACTGGTTTGGACTAGCTCAACAAACACGTTGCAAAAAATTTGGCGAAGAACTGCCCACAGAACGTAAGGAACAAGCCCAACAACTGCGTTTTTTACAATATCGCGGTTTTAGCAGTGAACAATGTTGGTATGCCTTAAAAAATCATCTCGAATAACAGCTTGCTTGTTACAAACTTTAATAACTACTTAGCGATTAAACCGCTCATTCATGTTTTTAAACAATAACACTCTAGCAGCACGGCAATAACACGCTATAATCTTCGCCCTTAAAAATTTTTACCTGTGCAGAATATAAGCTATTCTAGCCCCCATTTTCTTTCGGAGTTGCCATGCGTAGCAGTGCAGACATTCGCGAAGCCTTTTTGAGCTTTTTTGAAGCCAAAGGTCATACCCGTGTTGCTTCCAGCTCACTCATTCCCGCCAATGACCCAACGCTGTTATTTACCAACGCAGGCATGAACCAATTTAAAGATTGTTTTTTAGGCTTGGATAAACGGGCTTATACCCGTGCGGTTAGCTCGCAAAAATGTGTCCGTGCAGGCGGCAAACATAATGATTTAGAAAATGTCGGTTATACCGCACGTCACCATACCTTTTTTGAAATGTTGGGTAATTTTAGTTTTGGTGATTATTTTAAGCGTGACGCGATTAACTTTGCATGGGAGTTTTTAACCTCTCCTGCTTGGCTACATATTCCCAAAGACCGCTTATGGGTCACCGTTTACGCCACCGATGATGAAGCCTTTCAATTATGGCAAGACGAAGCAGGTGTCCCTGCTGAGCGTATTATTCGGATTGGTGATAATAAAGGCGCGCCTTACGCTTCGGATAATTTTTGGGCAATGGGTGACACTGGCCCTTGTGGGCCTTGTACCGAAATTTTTTATGACCATGGCGAAGAAATTTGGGGTGGTTTGCCTAACAGTGCTGACGAAGATGGCGACCGTTATATCGAAATTTGGAATAACGTCTTTATGCAGTTTAACCGCACTGCTGATGGGGTGTTGCATCCTCTACCTGCCCCTTCGGTGGATACAGGCATGGGCTTAGAACGGATTAGCGCGGTGATGCAGCACGTTCATAGCAACTACGAAATTGATTTATTTCAGCATTTATTACAAGCGGCGGCGGATGCGATTGGTTGCGTCAACGAACAACAAGCCTCGTTAAAAGTGGTGGCTGACCATGCCCGCTCTTGCAGCTTTTTGATTGCTGATGGCGTAGTGCCAAGCAACGAAGGTCGTGGTTATGTGTTACGGCGTATTATTCGCCGTGCCGCACGTCATGGTAACAAATTAGGCGCAAATGAACCTTTCTTCTACAAAATGGTTGCCGCATTAGCACAGGTCATGGGCGCAGCCTATCCCGAATTAGTTGAACGCCAAGCCATTATCGAAAAAGTGTTAAAACAAGAAGAAGAACAGTTTGCACGTACTTTAGAGCAAGGTTTAAAAATTCTTGAGCAAGATTTAATCGGTTTACAAGGTAGCGTGATTGCAGGTGATGTGGTTTTTAAACTGTACGACACCTACGGCTTCCCTATGGATTTAACCGCCGATATTGCGCGTGAACGCAATTTAAGTATTGATGAGGCAGGCTTTAACGTCTGTATGGACGCGCAACGTGAGCGTTCACAAAAAGCAGGAAAATTTAATTTTGATTACAACAGCTTAATTAAAATTGATAGCGAAACGATTTTTACAGGCTACGACAGCACTCAAACAGACGGCAAAGTCATTGCCTTGTTTATCGGTGATGAAGCAGTTACCCACGTCAATGAAGGCCAACAAGCGGTTGTCGTGTTAGATAAAACCGCTTTTTATGCCGAATCAGGCGGTCAAGTGGGCGACTGTGGCACGTTGACCGTAGGTCATACCCGTTTTGAAGTACGTGACACCACTAAAGTCGGCGGCGCATGGTTACATCATGGCATGGTTACCCAAGGTCAATTATTAGTTAAAGATACGGTTCATGGTCAAGTTGATGCCAGTATTCGTGCCAATACCGCACGTAATCACTCCGCTACTCACCTACTTCATGCCGCTTTACGGCAAATTTTAGGCACACATGTTCAACAAAAAGGCTCTTTAGTGTGCGCCGATTATTTACGTTTTGACTTTGCCCATACCGAAGCGGTTACTCCTGCCCAAATGGCGCAAATCGAAGCCTTAGTTAATCAACAAGTCTTGGCCAATACCGCCGTGTGTACCGAAGTCACTGACATCAATACCGCTAAAACCAAAGGCGCGATGGCTTTATTTGGTGAAAAATACGGTGATAGTGTGCGTGTATTAAGCATGGGGATTGATAACTTTTCGGTTGAATTGTGCGGTGGTATTCATGTTCAGCGTACAGGTGATATTGGTTTAATCAAAATTACCAGTGAAGGCGGTGTTGCCGCAGGTGTGCGCCGTATCGAAGCCAAAACAGCAGCAGGTGCTTTGGCATGGTTTTATGAAAGCGAACAAACGCTCGCTACTATTGCCCATATTGTCAAAGGTCAACGTCAAAATACGGCTGACAAAGTACAACAATTGGCGGAGCGTAATCGCGAGCTAGAAAAAGAGTTAGATAAACTTAAAGCCAAACTGGCTGCCAATGCAGGTAATGACTTGTTAGCACAAGTACAGGACATTGGTGGTGTTAAATTATTAGCGGTTAAACTAGACAGTGCAGACTCAAAATCACTACGCACTACCCTTGACCAATTGAAAAATAAACTCGGTTCAGGTGTGATTGTACTAGCAACCGTGGAAAGCGAAAAAGTGACTGTGATTGCAGGCGTAACCGCCGATTTAACCAACCGTTTCAAAGCAGGTGATTTGGTACAAAACATCTCCGCACAACTGGGCGGCAAAGGCGGTGGTCGGCCAGATATGGCGCAAGGTGGTGGCAGCAATATCGCAGCATTGGCTGGCGCATTGACCAGTGCTAGCGCATGGGTAAATGAACGTATTTAATTAAGAAGGCAAAACTATGGCACTGATAGTACAAAAATACGGCGGAACTTCGGTAGGTTCACCCGAACGTATTCAAGCGGTTGCCGAGCGTGTCAAACGCTGGCATCAACAAGGTCACGATATTGTTGTTGTAGTATCGGCAATGAGTGGCGAAACCAATCGTCTTTTAGCACTTGCAAAAGCCATTACCGATGACCCAGACCCACGCGAACTTGACCAAATGGTATCGACAGGTGAGCAAGTCACTATTGCCCTGTTAGCGATGGCCTTACAAAAATGTGGTTTAGGTGCAAAGTCAATGACGGGCGCACAAGTGGCGATTCGTACCGACAGTGCTTTTACCAAAGCACGCATTGAAGCCATTGATGATACTGCGATGCGTGCAGAATTAGCCAAACGCAATGTGATTATTGTCGCGGGCTTCCAAGGCATTGACAGTCAAGGCAACATTACCACCTTAGGTCGTGGTGGCTCTGACACCACAGGCGTTGCTTTAGCTGCCGCCTTAAAGGCTGACGAATGCCAAATTTATACTGACGTTGACGGGGTTTATACCACCGACCCGCGTGTTGTCCCCCAAGCACGACGTTTAGAAAAAATCACTTTTGAAGAAATGTTAGAAATGGCCAGTCTTGGTTCTAAGGTCTTACAAATTCGCTCCGTTGAATTTGCAGGCAAATACCAAGTGCCATTGCGCGTATTGTCTAGTTTCGCTGAGGGCGAAGGCACATTAATTACCACTGATTCGGAGCAAACCATGGAACAACCCGTTATTTCTGGTATCGCATTTAACCGCGATGAAGCCAAACTCACCGTGCGTGGCGTGCCTGACACCCCTGGTATTGCCTTCCGTATTTTAGGGCCGATTGGTGAAGCCAATATCGAAATTGACATGATTGTACAAAACGTAGGTGCAGACAAAACCACCGACTTTACGTTTACTGTCCATCGTAATGACTTCCGTAAAGCCCTACCGATTTTACAACAAATCGCTCAAGACATTGGTGCGCGTGAAGTGATTGGCGATGATAAAATCGCTAAAGTATCTTTAGTCGGTGTGGGTATGCGCTCTCATGCAGGGGTTGCCAGCAAAATGTTTGGTGTTTTAGCCAAAGAAAACATCAACATTCAAATGATTTCGACCTCCGAAATTAAAATTTCGGTAGTTGTTGAAGAAAAATATATGGAATTGGCAGTACGCGCTTTACATACTGCATTTGACTTAGATGCCGTTGCTAACTAAAACGTTGAACAAAGCGTATTTAAAACATACGCTTCGTTTTTTAATAGACAGGACTTACGCATTTCACCGAAATTAGCGCGTTTTGCGAACTAAAAATCGTTGAAAACGATTGTTTAGTGAGTAAATAAGCGATAACCGCGTAAGTCCTAATAGAGTTTTAGGTGATTTTGTCTATTATTTTGTACTGAATATGCTTTGTCTCTTGCTTTTGTTGGACAGACAACATAAAAAGACGTTAATAGCTGGTAGAATTACGCATTTCATCGAAATTAGCGCGTTTTGCGAACTAAAAATCGTTAAAGACGATTATTTAGTGAGTAAATAAGCGATAACCGCGTAAGTCTTAGTTAATAAACTTACGGAACTGACTGCGTAAGTCATAAGATGCTCTATTTTTTACTCAAGGAGATTAACGATGTTAATTTTAACTCGCCGTGTTGGCGAAACATTAATGGTTGGCGATGAAGTTAGCGTCACAGTTTTAGGGGTTAAAGGCAACCAAGTACGTATTGGTGTTAATGCCCCTAAGGAAATCGCTGTCCATCGTGAAGAGATTTATCAACGTATTCAACGTGAAAAAGTGATTAACCAACATCACGATGATGACTTACATGACGACTAAAAACTAATCACTCTAAATACATTATCAAGTTAGCTGCCTGTGATGTACTGTTGAGTGATGTTTTGTTAAAACAAGAAAGCCCAAGTATCATCTTCCTGAAACTCGGGCTTTTTCTAATACATCCTGTAAATTAACCTTCATGGTTTACCGCAGCATTCCTATCCTATGTCCTGCACATTTTCCTGTTGCTGCAACGTGTATCAAGTGTTATTCATCCTAAACGCCTACTTGATTTTGCGACCATCATGGTCTTCTCTTTCCTATACCCTATGGCTTAAATCAGTGTACTCCGCACTTGCCATCCTTCGCGTTCATCCTGTGCCATGACGGTATTATGCATAGAATAAATTTTTATTTCTATCGTAAAAAATGGCAATCTTTGTAGTATTTTCTCGACAAAAACTCATAATTTAGAAATTGCACTGCAAACTGCTTTTAGAAAATACCGTATAATCGTCAAGTAAGTTTAATTCAACGGAGTTTTTATCATGAGTCACGACCCTATTGTTATTGTTAATGGTGCGCGTACCCCAATGGGCGGTTTTCAAGGTTGTTTTGCTAACGTTACAGCTCCCGAGTTGGGCGCGGTGGCGATTAAAGAAGCCGTTGCTCGTGCGGGTTTGCAAGCTGAAGATATTCAAGAAGTGATTATGGGTTGTGTGTTGCCTGCTGGCTTAAAACAAGGCCCTGCTCGTCAAGCGATGTTAAAAGCGGGCTTACCCGCCGGTACTGGTGCAACCACGATTAACAAACTGTGTGGTTCGGGTATGAAAGCCACCATGTTTGCCCATGATTTATTGGTGGCAGGCAGTGTGGATATTGCGGTGGCTGGTGGTATGGAATCAATGACTAATGCCCCTTACATTTTAGCTAAAGCGCGTAACGGTTTTAGAATGGGTCATGGCGAAATCAAAGACCATATGTTTTTGGATGGTTTAGAAGATGCCGAAACAGGTCGCTTAATGGGTTCTTTTGCTCAAGATATGGCCAATAAACTTAGTTTAACACGCGAACAAATGGACGAATTTGCGATTGCCTCTTTACAACGCGCCCAAAAAGCGATTGCCGAAGGTCGTTTTGAAGCTGAAATCGTAGGCGTACCCGTTAAAGGCCGTAACGGTGATACCTTAGTCACGGTTGACGAACAACCAAACAACGCTAAACCCGAAAAAATCCCAAGTTTAAAACCTGCTTTTGCTAAAGACGGCACCATTACTGCTGCTAACGCCAGCTCCATTTCTGACGGTGCATCGGCTTTAGTGTTAATGCGTGAAAGTACTGCCAAAGCGCGTGGTTTACAACCTTTAGCGCGTATTGTCGCGCATAGCACCCAATCACAACACCCAAGCGAGTTTACTATTGCGCCTATTGGTGCAATGGAAAAATTATTTGCCAAAACAGGCTGGAGCGTTGCAGACGTTGATTTATTTGAAATTAACGAAGCCTTTGCAATGGTGACAATGGCGGCGATGATTAAACACAACATTCCCCACGAGAAAGTAAACGTGCATGGTGGTGCTTGTGCTTTAGGTCATCCTGTAGGTTCGACAGGCTCACGTATTATTTTGAGCTTGATTCATGCCTTAAAACAATACGGCGGCAAGCGTGGTGTTGCTTCTTTATGTATTGGTGGTGGTGAAGCTACTGCTATGGCGATTGAGTTGATTTAATTAGCCAAACTCTCAAGCGCGGCTTGAATATTCAACCGCGCTTGTTGTTCTAAACGCCCTCTAAAATAATCCGTTTGATAAATCCATTCTCGTTGTAAAAAGCTTTGTAATACCGCTGCCCTACCACTTTTAAAATCTTGCTCGCTGACCCACCCATACTCTTGGCGGATTTGTTGTTCATACTCATTAAAACGCGTTGTTTCTTGTCCCAAAATGGCTAAATCGATATCTAATAATAATTGGCCATCAGTGTCATCTTCTGCAACAGTGTGATGTTGAGTTGCCATAATTAAGTTTTCAATACGCTTTATTAATGTTTCTTGCGCTTGGCATTGGGTTAATACTTGCATCGCCCATGCCGCACTTTGTGCTTCATTGTCGTTGGCTTGAGGGTTATAAACCGCATCATGAAAATATAGTGCAAGGGCTAATTCGACAGGTTGTTTTGCTAAGTGTTCCACCTCAGCTAATAGGCTTAAACACTCTTGTAAATGTTGTTGAGTGTGATAAAAACGCTGTGGCTGTGCATAAGCTGTTTGTAAGTCAGCTAATAAATTAGTGGGAGGTACTAAACTTAGGCTTTGCCACAGAGATTGGCAGCTCATTTAATTTCCTCCCTAGATTTAAAGTGATGCGCTTGTTATTTTAATGTGTTTTCATAATTTGGTAGCGTATGGTTGACGAAGGAAACCCGCAATTTATCTAATTAATGTGATGCGTTTCGTGCCTCAACCCATCCGCTTACTGATTTATGTTTGGTTAAACTAAAAACAATTGATAGTTCTTACGCACTGCTTCGGCAACATCAAGGTGTTGTTGGGTGATATTAAACTCCATCACAATTTCAAAGATAGAGATAAAATCATAGTAGTTATGGTAATCCTCCCTTTTTTAACCGCAGTTAAAAGTAGAGGTTAGGCTATGAGAGCCAGCTTTTGCTTTGGTGGTATTCCACCATTTGCTTTGTTCGGTCGTTCATGGTTGTAAAACCACAGCCATTCT
>Ga0209599_10000455_pt1 | contig 26838 bp, 20 predicted proteins | sample Shrwel_input2_FT_FD_187534 | JGI IMG/M metagenome (GOLD analysis project Ga0209599, IMG submission 187534) | Subsurface microbial communities from deep shales in Ohio, USA - Utica-3 well 1 S input2 FT (SPAdes) (version 2) ...
CATATATTCCAGCACTTTTGTCGGGCTAATAAAACGAGTTGATTCGTTTAATGCAAAAGGAAGCAGGCAAAGGTCCCACTCTGCCAGAAACTGCGGTAATGCCTGGTAAGGTTGTTGACCGAAATAGTGGATATTTTCCCGTCTTGGTAAGGTATCGGGATCAATTTTAACGACGGGACCAACGATAATAATTTGCCATTCCAAATGCACATCAGCCAGCGCCGCAATTAAATGCAGATCAATTCGTTCGTCAATCACACCATAAAATCCAAGCCGTGGACCACTGATGGTTGCCTGCAGTGGATGACTATTGCTTCTGTCCAATGCCTGTGCAAAATGCACTGCATCGACACTACTTGGGAAGCAATGTACGTTAGGATGCAAATGACGTTTTGCCTGATACAAACTAGGTCCGCCGGTAAATACAATATCGGCAATACCCAATAACGCTTTCTCACGTTGTAACAGTTGTTTAGGAGCATTTTTAAATGCCGACAGCTCATCCATGCAATCATAGACGACCAGCTGAGCATGTAATTGTTTCAGTAAAGGTAATGCCATCGGCGTATAAAACCAGACAATAGGATTGTCACCGTCACGCACTAACCCTGTCATTAATGGGGCTAATTCTGACAATTGGTCGTCGTGGAACCCTTTTGCATCAACAGGTGTATGTGGTTGACATACGGTAATATTAGGCGCTGGCATATAAGTTTTAAGGAAGCTTTTGCCTTGGTGGTACAAAGGTTCTTCCACCACAATAATTTCAAAATGTTGTGCCAGTTGAGACAACAAATGTTGGGGTCTTTGGTAGACAAAATCCCAACGCAGATGGCAAAAAACAATAATGGTTGGCATATGAACTCCTGGTGTGATGTGGGATGAGCGGTTGGTTTGACAGTTTTCAAACAGTCGTTGTGCTTGTCTCACCCCTTCTGCATAGAAAGTAGGTAAGATTCTTTGCATATTGTCAGGGGCATTTTCGATGTCCCATAGCCCGCTCTGGTGCCAATGGTTCTCGTTTTCCCAGTCGTGTCTGGTAATTGCCGGGTAGAGGCAAACGCCGACACATTGCACGCCTTTGTTTACTGCAAGCGCTATTTCTGCCGCGACTTGTTTGACCCAGCACCCCCGCCCGCTTCCGACATGACTTGTTTCTGCCAGCAGAATCGGCCGTCGATACCTTTCATACAGTTCAGCTAACATGGCGTGCAGCGTGCGACGGCGTGGATCAGCCAAATGCCAGTACAATTTGTGGCTGGTGCCATATTCCCACTGATTGTCGTGATAATAATTTGCACCTATCAGGTCAAGGTAACGTGGATGTCCACCCAGCTCCGGCTCCCGTAAGCCGCATAACATGTCCCAGGCTTCGTATTGCGATGAATTGCAGTCTGCTACCTCTTGATGCCAGCCGGCATGATCCGGCGGTGCGACCACATGAATGATTGGATCACAGTGCATAAAACGGGCGTCCGGACTGACTTGCCAGATAGCATTACAGCCTGCAATGGTGGCACGGACCAGTTGACGCTTGGCTTCAGTAGATGCGCGTTGATCAAACATGTTTTTGCACTGAAACAAATGCACCGAAAGCGCCCAACTGGTAAAGGAGATTTCATTGAGTGGAGAATAAATCGGTGGTACATCGGTAAAAGGCGCTAAAAATTCGGCGGCAGCGCGACAAAAACGGGCGAAACGGCTGATGAATTGAGGTGAATAAACATCAATATCTGCAGGCCAGCCATAATGACAAAAAGTCCAGCAAATTTGTATTCCTAACTGTTGCGCTGCCCGGGCCCTGGGTTCGATCACAGAAAAATCGAATTTATTGTTGAGCTCAGTCAGACGCCAACCGATAGACTCCCTGACCGTTCGAATACCGAACTGCTTTAGGAGCGAATAATCCTCAAATGCCTGCGTTAAATGGCCGTTCGATTGATTCATTGATAAGGCTTGGCCAGCCCGATTGATATGATCGGCGCCTTCATAACCGGCCTGCCAGAATGTAGTAAATGGATGGTGGCAATGGCCCTTCATGCGATAATCTCAGGCAGGACAGATGCAGTGTGCACTGCACAAAAAAAACACTGGAGATCTGAGCATAGATTCTATTCCCCTTTCATTTAGCAAAACTCAATAACGTTTAAATAAAACAGCCTCCCATTTAAATAATATTGAACATTCGCATAAAAAAGAAAACTGTATTGAATAATAAAAAATTCAAAGAACCACTTCCGCTCGCTACCGAACTTATTTAACACAAAAAGCCAGAGTTCAGCAGCACACCCAATGAAATCCTATAGATGATAAAAACAGATAAACACTCTACTAAAAATAGGCATTTTCATAATACAGATAGATATCTGATATGATTCCAATTAATCATCAGGTCATATCAGATATCAAAACAAAATTTAATTGAAGTAAAAAAACGCAGAATCAAACTCGTCTCAATGCCATTATCAGTTCAGCCTTATTCATCATAGAACGGCCAGGGATTTTTCTTTCCCGGGCTTTTTTTCGCAAGGTATCAATAGATTGGCGCTCCAGTGCATTCGGTGCTGCCTGCGCTTCTTTAGTCTTTGCGGCATTTTTAGCCGAGTCTTTACGCGCTGCTTTTTTTTCCGACTCAGGGGTTGTTGTGCCTGAACCTGCAAGTTCGCCTCCGCCAGATTGCTTATTGACGGTAGACCAGGCGATTTCTTCAGCCTTGTCCGGTGAAACTCCTTTTTCCTGGTAGCTTTCCATAATGTGTTTTGCCTGTCTTTTCTGCTGTTTGGTATATTTCTTTTTCGTATCAACTGTCATAGCAATACCTCCATTTTAATCAGCTCAATCTGTTAGCCCAAACTTCCTGCCAGCAGGATTAACTGCCAGCAGGGAAGCAGGTATAGCGATTTACCTTTTGTCGTAGTTCGCTGCCAGGTTTTTCGCCATATTTAAATGGTCTTGCAGCTTGGGTAAGGTCTCTTTTGCAAAAGCAGCTATTTCTTTATCATCAGAGATAGAAGCCCTTTGAAATAACTCCATGGTGTCTTCGTGTGCATCAACCTGATTTTTTGTATAAGCGGCATCAAAGGATTGGCCATCTTGATATTCCATCATGAATCTCTTTGCTTTGCTGCTCAGCTCTGCATCGTCAGCAATTTTGATATTTTTCTGGCTTGCGATCTGAGCAAGTTTTGCATTGACGGTGGAATGATCAGCAATCATTTTTTGGGCAAAAGCTCTGATCTCAGGTGAAGTTGATTTCTGCTGTGCCAATTTTGCACTCTCGATTTCTGCAATACCTTTTGCAGACACTTCTTCAACAAAGTCTTCTGCATCGATTTTATTTGCAGCAGAAGCCAAGCCAGGTAATAAACAAACAAAACAGACCAACATGGCAGCGGATAAAATTTTCATTACTTTCATTATTGAATACCTCTTTAATTAATTTGGATTAGGGCAGATAAATCAATCGCAGGGTTATCTACCCAAGCAAATTTTGGCGAACAACAAAGAGCTATTCAGTGTGTTATCTAACATAAAATAACAAATGAGGCGTTCTCAAAGCGATCAAGACTCATTTTTCATTCTTTACTTTGAGGGAACTTGCAGATTGAATGGATGATTTCGCTCCAACTTTGCTTGATTCAACTAAAACCATCGAGCTTAGCGACAGAGCCACAAGGATAGATAAACAACTATTGAACTTTGCTACAGATAGTTTTACTTTGCTGACCTATTAAAAAACCTTTACCAGTAAAAAGCGGATCAGTACTGGTAAAGGGATCGCAAGGGTTAGAACAACAGCGCAATTAAAATGATGATAGGGATCGGGATCCCAAGGAACCACAGTAGTATCGAACGCATAACAACCTCCTTACATTGAATGATGCGGACGCAGCTCAATATCACGTTGACGACCACCAAACACAGCGGTCAGGCTAGCTACAAAAGCCCCCATCAGCAGAGCTATAGTCATCCAAAGTGCAGCGTAAGCCGTTGCTTTACGTGCTTTATCTGCGGCTTCACGTGCGGTAGTTTCCAGATTTGTCTGCATCGTCTGAATGCTGCTGAACACCTCATCTACACGCTGTTCAGCTTGCTGCCGGGTCAGATTGCTGTGCTGTGCAATAAGCCGGGCGAGATGCTCTTTATCTTGCGGCAGCAAGGACCCATCATAAAGTGCTCGGGCGAATATTCGTCTTACTTCAGCGCCAGGCAGTTGCTCTTTTTCTTTTGCCAAAGGTTGCTGATTAACAGCTTGGGCTCGCTCAGGCTGAATGGTCGTGGTGGTGGCACTTTGCTGTTGCAATGGATCATTCACTGGTGGCGGCGTTTCCTGTCCTGCCCCAATGGGCGGCGCAGGTTGGTTGATCTGTGCATCGGCTGCAGCATCCACGCTGTTATCGGAACGAAATAAAGAGTCAATAAAATAGCCTAACGACAGGCCTTCGTTATCGCTCTCCCCGCTTTCACTGGCAGACCTGGTCATAGCACCAGTGACCACAGCACCTGCGGTTTCTCCCACGACTTCAGCTCCGGCGCGCACGCCACTGCCAATGCTGGTAGCGGCTGAAGCCATTATCACGGCAGTTAACAACGATGCGATGGCCCACGTAAGGAAACCGTGTGCAGTATCACGGAAATACACTTCATCAGTGTGGATATCTCTCCACTTCGTTCGTAACCGGCCAGCGAGATAACCCCCCAGGCCAGAGGCTGCAAGTTGAGTACAGCTAAGCCAGACGATAGCAACCCAGCCAAAGGTAGAAGCGCTGACACCTTCCATATGCCAGGGAGATATCACGGAGAAACCCAGCCCCGTGCCCAGTATCATTAATAACAATGATAAAGCGGCGGCGCCCGCGGCTCCGGCAAAAATTGCAGGCCAGGAAACAGCACTGTCGGCATTGGCAACATCGACAGTATTTTCTGCGTAGTGTCTTTCTTTGATCAGGTCTTGATTAAGTTCAGGCATAAGGCTCTCCATTTCTGTAACAGTTCATTGAATTTCTCTGCTGTGCCCCATTGTTGAAAAGCACTGCCGCAGTATTTTTATTTCAACATGTCATCACGCTGAAGCTCTGCCCTGGCAGCGCCTATCGCGGTTTCAACCTTTTTTATTTCTTCAGGGGGCGGCAAAATTGCAGGTAAACCAAGTGATTCAATCCACAATTCACGCAGAAATCCTTGGGTGTGGTACAGATGATGATGTTCGTCTTGCGAAACCAAATCAAAAGCCTTTTTTAGGGCTTGAGTTTCCTCACCTTGGCCATGCATTGCCAAATGTCCAATCAGCTGCCAGTTCTGGTGATCTTTAGTTTCAGCTAAAACGACACACTCGCCAGCCACTAACTGGGCGGTGACAGCATTGCCTCCGGCCTTTGCCATGTGCATAGCTTTAACCAGTGAGCCGCCAATATGAGCGACAACAACAGTCCCTGGGGTGATGGTGTCAGGGTCCAGGCCCAACTCGTCAAATATATCCAGCAGCACCTGTTCATGGGTAAGCGTTTGATCTAAGTATTGTTGCCACTCCATTTTCAAATCTTCGTTCACTGCACAGCTCAATGCGGTTTGATAAATCTTTATGCCACCCCGCTCAGTCTCCAGCGACTGATAGAGCAACTCATGTAATTGTGTTTTGTTATAAGGTTGGTTTTTCATAGCTTTTCCTTTTCGGCGTCACAATTAAGAAATGTCAGGTAGTTTCCGGGCATAGGGCGCTCTAGTGAATTGCCAGGGTTCGGGATGGATGGCGATGAGCAGCAATCGCAGCAATGAATACTGGCGTTATCTCGCCGGTATCGGCGCTGTTCGCCAGCAGAATGCCATCGTTTTCATCTAAGTCTGGCCCAATACAGGCCATGTCCAGTAGTTCCCGTCCATCACCTAAAGCCAGAATCGCTTTGCAATGCCAATACATATCTTTGATAAACGACAGGGTATATTTGTTGCCCGCGAGCGCCCGAATTGCCTCATTACCATCGGGCAACACCAGCGCGTCGAACAGGACAGCCGGGGAGTTTTCCATCGATTTATCAGCTTCAATAATTTCGCCTGAAGAGCTGGCAAAGACACCGATACGGGGCCCGACGAAATGGACCACAGCTCCGGCCTCAGCAAGAGCCGCATAAAGACTAACCAAGGATCTATACTGCACCCCTTCTTCAACCAGCACGGCAATCTGTCGGGTGCGGATCCCACACTCGCCCGGCAATGCCATCATCGATAGGGCACTTGATTGGGTCACTTCAGGCAGCTGGGGGTCACAGATGGCTTTGGGCATAGCTTCGGGCACAGTCATCCCTAAGCCCTCAGCAATCTCTGCGGCCAATTCGATCGAGACATTCATCAGTGACGACAACATTCGCCTGCGGATAGCCGGAACTGTGACCTTACTGAGCTCAAAGCGAAATGCATCGGTAATATGGGCCTTTTCTACATCCGTCTGACTGGTGAAAAACAAAGTAGCTTGTTGATAGTGCTCGGCAAATTTATCCGGTTGACCCCGGACTTTATCTTCAGCCGTGCTATCGGGAAAGGACACGAATCCTGCCGGACAGGCGTAATTGACGTTGGACAATGGAGCCCCAGCCTGGAACGGACAACCTCCTGCCAGCGAGTTAGGTTCATAAGCCACACGGCCACGATGAATAGATTGCCGGTGTATACCGTCTCGTTGGTTGTTCTGCACTTTAGCCAACGGCGAGTTAATTGGAATTTCGTGGAAATTGGCACCGCCCAATCGGGTAATTTGAGTATCTACATAAGAGTGGATCCTGCCTGCAAGCAACGGATCATTGGAGAAGTCGATACCAGGAATAATGTGGGCGGTGCAGAATGCCACCTGCTCGGTTTCAGCAAAGAAGTTGTCTGGGTTGCGATTCAGTACCATGCGCCCAACAGGCAAAACCGGCACCAGTTCTTCCGGGATCAGCTTGGTGGGATCCAGCACGTCAAAGCTAAAGCCATCAGCCTGTGCTTCGGTGAACAGTTGCAAGCCAAGTTCCCATTGCGGAAACTCACCTGACTCTATCGCCTCCCACAAATCACGACGATGGAAATCAGGATCGGCACCAGATATTTTCACCGCTTCGTCCCAAAGCAGAGCATGGGTGCCTTGCAAAGGCTTCCAGTGAAATTTACAAAATACCGACTCACCTTGTGCGTTGATTAACCGAAAGGTATGCACGCCAAACCCTTGCATCATCCGGTAACTGCGCGGTATAGCCCGATCTGACATCAGCCACATCAACATATGGGTGGATTCAGGCATCAGTGAAACAAAATCCCAGAAGGTGTCATGGGCAGAAGCGGCCTGAGGCATACCGTGATGGGGTTCAGGTTTGACGGCGTGCACCAGATCAGGAAACTTCATCGCATCCTGAATAAAAAACACCGGCATGTTGTTGCCCACCAGATCCCAGTTGCCTTCGTCCGTATAAAACTTCACGGCAAAGCCACGCACATCGCGAGCTGTATCTTTGGAACCCCGTTCGCCAGCAACTGTCGAAAAACGCACAAACACAGGCGTGATTTTACCTTGCTCAGCAAAAGGAGCTGCACAGGTGAGTTGGGGCAGCGCGTCATAGGCCTCAAAGTAACCATGTGCACCTGAGCCACGCGCATGGACGACCCGTTCTGGAATACGTTCGTGATCAAAATGGGTGATCTTTTCCCGCAGAATAAAATCTTCGAGTAAGGTTGGCCCACGCAAACCCGCCTTCAGACTGTGTTGATTATCACTAATGTCAACGCCCTGATTCGTCGTCAGAACCTCGGCGCTTGCGTCGACTCGAACCCGATTCAAAGAGTCAGCCAGAGGGTTGGCTCCGAGCCGCACTGCACTGCCTGTTTTTGCGCTGCCGGTGCACTCAGAAACTGTACTGGCAGTCACGGTAATCGAAGGTGACTGGACTGTCGCTCCTAACGTCGGAGTGATGGCGTGGTTATAACCATACTCTAATGCTTTGTTGCTGTTGTAAGGCATGGCTGCCACCAAAAGATCACTGGCACAAGCTTGCACTGCGACGATGTCGTTCGTTTTAAGTGCCTTCTGCTCACCCTCTGCAGTAGCGTCGTTTTTGCCGTTAACTGGCGGGAACTTATCTGTTTTTTTCTGCCTGGCCATCTTTGTTCTCCGCTGAAGTGAATGCCATTAAAAAGAGGAAACCGCACCATCTGCCTGGCTAAATTTTTATGTTGTCAGCCTTTTAAGTCTGTTCGATAACGAACTCTTTTAATGCATTCGGCCTTGGCCGTTATCTGACTGTTCCTTGGATACTTTTAGTGCGGCAACGCACTGATTTGTCGACTGCGGCCCTTCATTCTGCCCATCAATCCTTGGTGTTATCGCAGCTGAAAACACCAGTTGAGATTTCCCAACCCGTCTTTTTATCCCATAGGGAGTTTTATGGAACTGATGCCTGATCTTGAATGGAACCTGGTTGTGCTACATATCCGCGACTTAGTGTTCGCCTTTATCCTGGCATTACCCATTGGCTGGGACAGGGAGAAAAATGAACGTACCGCTGGCCTGCGCACCTTTCCACTGGTTGCTGTGGCGGCATGTGGTTATATGTTGGTGGGAATGAACGTGCTGAACACCACAGATGACGAATCACGGGTGATGCAGGGCCTGATTGCCGGTATCGGCTTTATTGGCGGCGGTGCCATTGTGAAAAATGAGGTGAAAGGTGGAGGTTATGTTTCAGGTACTGCAACCGCTGCCAGCTTGTGGTTAACCGGCGCTATTGGCATTTCAGTTGCTACCGGCCGGCTTGAAATAGCGCTGGTGCTCAGTGCTCTGACGTTTTTTACCTTGCGGTTGCTTACACCAGTGAAAGCATTGCTGCCAAAAGAGAACGACCATGCGACAAACCAAAACAGCCAAAGTGAACCAGAGCAAAACAAGCAGTGACCCATTTGAGCGTCAGGCAACAGCAGGAGTTTGAGGTGTTCATATGCTTGGATTTACTGCATTAGAGCTCGCCAGAATCCAGTTTGGTTTTACTATTTCGTTTCATATCATATTCCCGGCAATCACCATAGGTTTAGCCAGTTACCTTACTGTGCTGGAAATTCTTTGGCTCTCGACCAAGCGCGATGTCTATCGGGATCTTTATCATTTTTGGGTAAAAATATTTGCGGTAAATTTTGGCATGGGTGTGGTATCAGGTCTGGTCATGGCTTATCAGTTCGGCACCAACTGGAGTTATTTTTCGGACTTTGCCGGCAGTATTACCGGACCTTTGCTGGCTTATGAAGTACTGACTGCTTTTTTCCTTGAAGCAGGATTTTTAGGTGTCATGTTATTTGGCTGGCACCGTGTTGGCCCCCGACTGCATTTACTGTCTACTGCGATGGTTGCTGTGGGCACAGTCATTTCTGCATCCTGGATTATTGCTTCCAACAGTTGGATGCAGACGCCGCAGGGCTTTGAAATCATTGATGGACGCGCAATACCTACCGATTGGATTGCGGTTATTTTTAATCCGTCATTTCCATATCGCCTGATTCACATGTGCCTTGCCGCTTATCTGGCCACAGCCTTAGTTGTGGTTGGTTCGGCTGCCTGGCATCTGCTTCGCGGTAATAACAATAAACCGATTAGAAAAATGTTTTCGATGGGCTTGTGGATGTTAGTGCTGGTCGCGCCTTTGCAAGCGGTGGTAGGTGATTTTCATGGCTTAAATACCCTGAAGTACCAACCTGCCAAACTGGCAGCAATCGAAGGACATTGGGAGAATAAGACGAATGGGCAGGGAGTGCCATTGATCCTGTTTGGCTGGCCGGATATGGCGCGGGAAGAAACCAGATACAGCGTAGAAATACCGCAGCTGGGTAGTCTGATCCTGACCCGATCATGGCACGGCACTATACCTGCGTTGAAAGATTTTCCACCTGCAGATCGGCCTAATTCGACCATCGTTTTTTGGACCTTCCGTCTGATGGTTGGATTGGGATTTTTAATGATCATGATGGGTATTTGGGCCACAGTACTACGTTGGCGGAAAAGATTGTGGAGCAACAGAGCCTTGCAGAAATTCGCCTTGCTGATGGGACCAAGTGGACTTATCGCCATTCTGGCGGGCTGGTATACCACCGAAATTGGACGTCAGCCCTGGACTGTCTATGGTGTTTTTCGCACTGCTGATTCGGTTTCCAATCATAGTGCGGGCCAACTTGGCTTTACCTTACTGCTTTTTATCGTGGTTTACCTCGCTATATTCGGCACTGGTATCGCTTATCTGTTTCGTCTGATAAAAAAAGGACCTCAGCCGTTTGAAGGCCAAACAGCCGAACCAGGGGGTGTTGGCCAGGAACGTACCCCGATGCGGCCATTATCAGCTGCGAAAAAAAGTGACCGTGATGATGCAAAAGATTCTGCTACGCGGGGGGAATAATGGGTATTGAACTTTCAGTGATCTGGGCCGTTATTATTTTGTTCGCCATCATGATGTATATCATCATGGATGGTTTCGATTTGGGGTTGGGTATTCTTTATCCATTTTTTAAGGAAAAGGAAGATCGTGACATCATCATGAACACCGTCGCCCCCGTCTGGGATGGTAATGAAACCTGGCTGGTGCTGGGAGGGGCAGGATTATTGGCCGCTTTTCCATTAGCCTATGCTGTGGTGCTCAGTGCGTTGTATTTACCTGTGATTCTGATGCTTATCGGTCTGGTCTTTCGGGGCGTTGCATTCGAATTCAGGTTCAAAGCGCTCGAACATGAAAGACATTTTTGGGATAAAGCCTTTATTGGGGGCTCAATCGCCGCCACTTTTTTTCAGGGCGTCACATTAGGTGCCTATGTCCAGGGTATTGCGGTTGCAGATCGTGCTTATGCAGGTCAGGCATTTGATTGGCTCTCGCCTTTTTCGGTATTTACCGGAATCGGCTTGGTGGCTACCTTTGCACTGCTGGGAAGCACATGGTTAATTATTAAAACGGTGGGTGATATACAAAACCGTGCTTACAAAATTACTGCCTCTCTCAGTTGGATACTATTGGGCTTTATCATGGTGATCAGTATTTGGACCCCTGTCAGCGACGCAAGGATTGCTGAGCGTTGGTTTTCTTTCCCCAATATTGTTTGGTTTTCTCCGGTGCCGCTATTGGTCGCTGTCTTTACCTATTTGTTAATGCGCTCCGTAGCAGCACGAAAGCAGAACCAGCCGTTTTTTTTCACATTAATGTTAGTGTTTCTCGGTTATAGCGGACTAGGGATCAGCTTGTGGCCCAATATTATTCCGCCTTCAATTACCATTTGGGTAGCAGCTGCACCGCCCCAAAGCCAGGGATTTGCATTAGTCGGTGCCTTGTTCGTTATGCCCATTATTCTGGTTTATACCGCATGGGCTTACTACGTCTTCAGAGGAAAAGTCACTCAGGGAGATGGCTATCATTGAGTAAAAAATTTACTTTAATACCTCCACTATGGCTGAAACAAATAGGCTGGTTTGTTGTTTTATGGCTGACGAGCGTCGCGACTTTGGCAGTTGTCGCGTCGGTGTTGCGCTTATTTATGTCTGCCATAGGGATGACGTAATGCGGTATTCAGACGATAAACAACGCTGAGGTCCCGAAGCATGCCCTGCCCCATCACTGAGATATTACTCAGACTTTAACTTCCTATGCATCATCGGTTTGTTAGCGTACGGAACACTGATTCTAAAATGGCGATTATTAATGTTCACAGCGGCCATTTCTGCATAAATAAATAGGGCAGAGAAAGCTGCTAAAAATAGCGGCGTCAATAAGTCAGCATGGGGAAAACATCGATGAAAGCAGTGGTATTTCATGGCATTGGTGACATCAGGTTAGAGGATGTCCCAGACCCCATCATTGAACAACCAACAGATGCCATTATTCGGATCACCGCATCTGCAATTGGTGGCACCGATCTTCACTTTGTTCGGGGCACCCTAGGTGGTATGAAAAAAGGGACTATTCTTGGCCATGAAGCCATTGGCATTGTCGAAGCAATAGGCTCTGATGTGCGCAACCTCCAGCTTGGAGACAGGGTTGTGGTGCCCTCCACCATTGCTTGTGGAAATTGTTCATACTGTCGGGCTGGATACTATTCGCAATGCGATAACGCCAATCCTCATGGCAAAGCAGGTGGTACGGCGTTTTTCGGGGGGCCTGAAAATACCGGGCCGTTTCAGGGTTTACAGGCCGAGAAAGCACGTATTCCTTTTGCCAATATTGGACTGATAAAACTCCCTGCTGAAATATCCGACGATCAGGCCATTTTATTATCGGATATTTTCCCTACCGGCTATTTTGCCGCCGAAATGGCTGAAGTGACAACTGGCGATACGGTTGCGGTTTTTGGTTGTGGCGCTGTGGGTCAGTTTGCTATAGCAAGTGCCAAACTGATGGGAGCCGCTCGCGTATTTGCCATAGATAAACATCCAGACCGGTTAAAGATGGCTCAAGCCCAAGGCGCAGAAATTATTGACTTTGAAAATGAAGATCCCATCAGCACACTCCACCGCCTGACAGCTGGCATCGGTGTTGACCGCGCCATAGACGCTGTGGGGGTAGACGCTGAGCATTCTCATCAGCAAAGCGAAGATGGACACAGACCGGACATGCAGGCAAAGTTTGCCAAGGAAATGACCGACATAGCGCCGGTTACTGCCGCTGACGGCGAAAACTGGCAGCCAGGTGATGGACCCAGCCAGGTATTGTATTGGGCAGTACAAGCCTTAGCCAAAGCAGGAACACTGTCCATTATCGGCGCTTACTCTGAAAAATCGTGCTCATTTCCGGTTGGGCTCGCAGTCGAAAAAGGTCTGACCATCAATATGGGAAATTGCCCGCATCGTAAATATATTCCCAAATTAATCGATCTCATTGCCAGCGGCAGAATAGACCCAAGTAAAATTCTTACTCATGTTGCGCCGCTGAGTAACGCCATAGAAGCCTTTAAAGCTTTTGATAGAAGAGACAATGGCTGGATCAAGGTTCAGCTACGCGCTGTGGAAACCAACGCGACAAACGAGACGGATTTGGTGATGCCAGATCAATCAGTGAATTGAATCAAGACGGAATTTTGAAGCAATTTTCAGGAGCGACCTAATGAATAAAACTGACCAGCACACCATGCAGGATCCACGCTTTCAATACCCCCTGCCCCACGCCAAGCCCGATCCCTCTCAACCTGAACCTGCCCTTGATAACTTGTTAAAACCTCAGGCAGACCATGGTGAAAATAGCTACCGTGGCTGCCAACGGCTGGCCGGACGAAAAGCTTTGATTACAGGGGCAGATTCCGGTATTGGCCGGGCAGTTGCGATTGCATTTGCTCGCGAAGGCGCAGATTTGATCCTCACTTATCTTCCAGGTGAAAAAATAGATGCCATCGCAACCTTAAAATTAATTCAGGAAACTGGTCAAAAGGCGATTTGTATTCCCGGTGATATTACCGATAAATTATTTTGTGAAGCCTTAGTGAAAGAGACTGTGGCACAGTTAGGTTCAATTGACATTTTGGTGAATAATGCAGCCAAGCAACAATATAGTGAAGATTTGAGTGCTATCTCCGCTGCTGACTTTCAGCAAATGTATACAACGAATGTATTTGCAACATTCTGGATAACCAAAGCTGCAGTGCCCTATATGCCAGCAGGTGCCAGTATTATCAACACATCGTCGATACAATCTTACCAACCCTCTGCTGGCTTGTTGGCATACGCATCCACCAAAGGGGCTATTACCGCATTGACAAAAGGTTTAGCCAAGATGCTTATTAAAAAAGGCATCCGAGTCAATGCTGTCGCGCCGGGACCAATATGGACACCATTGCAATTAAGTGGTGGGCAGTCGGAAGATAAGCTTGAACATTTTGGTGAGCAGGTTCCCATGGGCAGACCTGGCCAGCCAGCGGAGGTTGCGCCAGCTTTTGTGTTTCTTGCCTCACAGGAATCAAGTTATATCACCGCTGAAACTATTGGCGTGACCGGTGGTGCCCATTTGCCTTAACAAAGGTAACAGCAATGGCAGTTTCACCACCACTGATGATTCGTGCGCCATGCTCATTTTACCCTTTTAATCCAGCAGCGCTGGCTACCATGTCCAAAATACCCAGTCAATAGTTTTTTGTGCTGCTGCGAACAGAAATCTGTAACACCCTCCGACAGACTGTCATTTTACCATTTGTCATAGAGGCCAATCTCATGTACGCAAATCCACAGCAAAACAGACTTCTGCAACAATTATCTGACGTTGAGCAACAATCAATAATGCGGCACAGTAAAGTTGTTGCGTTGGAGTTTGGACAAACACTCAGTAAAGAAGGGGAAAACTGCGGATTTGTTTACTTCCCACTGTCTGGTTTTATTTCCACTCTGACCTCCCTGCAACAATATCAGCAGTTGGAAGTGGGAATGATTGGCAATGAAGGCATGTTGGGTGTTTTGTCTTGCGTCGGTGTAACGATGTCGCCAGTGCAAGCCATAGTGCTGGCTAATGGCACATCGTTAAGAATCGAAAGTGAGCTGTTTGAGACAGAACTGCGGTACTGCGTCAAATTGCAGCAAGTGCTCCGTCAGTATCTGACTTTTTGTCTGATCCAACTCAATCGCTTGGTCTGCTGCAGTCACTACCATGAAACTGAACCCCGTCTCGCCCGCTGGTTGCTGATGGCACAAGACCGCACTGGCGATGATCGATTTTTACTCACGCATCAGCGCCTCGCGTCCATGTTAGGTGTAAGACGCTGTAGTGTGACCGAGGCCACTGGTGCTTTACTGGAAAAAAACAGTATCAATTATCACAGAGGCCAAATTCAGATTTTAGATCGCCCAGCCTTAAAAAAAATCTGCTGCAGCTGTTATCGGGAACTCCTCCATAAGCAAGAGCATTTTTTATGTGACGACGAACCCTATTGGAATTTCAGTTTGTAGTTCGATGACGCACTGAAGCTCTGGTCTAGACAAACCACACTAGAGATCCGGTACTGTACTGCAGCGCCGGCAGCTCAGTAGATAACCTTAAGGAGTCCTGTATGAATTACAATGATAAAGACCAGTATGGCATTTATAAAAACACTAACCTGTACGCGAGCGAAACCCGGGGTCCAGGTCCCCGATTGATGGGGGCAGAGACCCTCATCGGTAATGATGTCTATAACCATCACGATGAAAAAGTCGGTGATATCAAAGAAATTATGTTGGATATGAGTACCGGTAAAGTCAGTTACGCGGTGTTATCCTTCGGCACTTTTTTGGGTATGGGTGGAAAATTGTTCGCAGTACCCTGGAGTGCGTTGGCCTTAGACACTGCAAACGAGCGCTTTATGCTTCATATTGAAAAAGAACGCTTAGAAAACGCGCCTGGTTTTGACAAAGACTCCTGGCCAGATATGGCAGAAACACAATGGCAGGAATCAATCAGCACTTATTACAACCACAGAAACCCCTGATTAGGGGCTATAGCTACTAAGCCCTGAACTCTGCTCTCAGGGCTTGTTTAATTTTAAGCAGATTTTTTTGCAATTTCCTTTCAGCATAGTTCCGGTAAAGACTCCGTTAACATCCGCCATCCCTTTAGAGGGTCCTCCAGCGCACTCTGCACCTAAAGCGCAGCTGTCGCTTTTCTGCCAACAATGTGTGCGAAATCGAACGGACTCGTTTGACGTTGCCAACCAAAATATATCTCTGATGCGGTGATCGCGTTGCTCAGTGTGAGCAGACCCCATCATCGTTTAAGACCCAGAAGTCCGCGGCTTTTGCAGATGGCGCAGACTTTCACAGACTACAGTATAAAAAAGTAAAGCATGAAAAAAGTACAGTATGAAAACCTGGTTTGCCGACGAATCACGTCCGGCAGGTAACAAGATTGAGCTCAAAGGACATGGATATGACGCAGACAACTCCAGGTAACACTCAGCCTACGGAGCTCTCTTTTTTCTTGCCGCAGCAACATAATCACCGGCAGCTTTATTTCTCAATGTTAGCTGAACAGGGTGATATCCCTGGTCAGATCGACGATTTATCACGCTGCGCGTCACGTTCATTCCTGCAGGGACAGCTCAATATCGCAATTGCTGTCGATACAGACTTTCCCACCGACCGACGATCGTTGCCGGGTGCGCTGCACAATGCCCATGACCAAGTTGCAAAAGATTACCGACGCTACCTCGAGGCGCGCAGGACCGGTTCGCCCAGATATTATTTTAGTTGTCGCTCCCATGCGATGTACTTTCTTCGCGCGGTGGCCCCGACGAAACTAGTGGATGGTGCCTGGCTATATGGTTTGTTGCAGCGTTGGCAGGATCCAAGGCTCGCGTCTTTGATACGAACCTATCTCGAAGAGCTGGGTGGCGGCAATACCCAACAAAACCATGTACTGATCTATCAGCGCTTGCTTGCCCGGTATGGTTGCGATCAATGGCAGAATGGTCTGGACGAACACTTCACTCAAGGAGCAGTGCAGCTCGCGCTAGCCCATCACGCCGATGAGTTTTTGCCGGAAGTGATAGGTTTTAATCTTGGCTACGAACAGTTGCCACTGCATTTACTCATCACAGCCTACGAACTGAACGAACTCGACATCGATCCTTATTACTTCACTTTACATGTATCTATCGACAATGCCTCAACCGGTCACGCCCGTATGGCTTTACAAAGCGTGCTCAACTGCATCCCGAAAATAGGCAACGTTGCGGAGTTTTATCGGCGCGTCGGCAATGGCTACCGCTTAAATTTTGTCGGTGCAGGTACCCGGCAAGTCATTGCATCCTTCAATCCCGAACGGGAACTGCAACGGGTTCTGGCCGAAAAAGCGTCAATCGGATCCAAATTACATTCGGATTATTGCCTGGTTGGGGGTCGTCCGATCAGTGAATGGCTTTCGTCAACTGATGACATTGCAGCTCTGCTGCAGACTCTGCAATCTATCGGGTGGATCCGACGCGGTGAAGATCCGGATAAAAGCCACTTCTGGCGGCTGTTAACTGATGAGCAGGCGCCGATGTTCGGCGTCTTCGACGGCTATGAGCTGCAGCTACTGAAGGACTGGATCCGAAGCGATGCAGGCATGATGCCGACAAACCCGGCTAGCAACAGGTTTTGCAACCGCACCAAGACAAAACCTCTCGAAAAAGCGACTTTTGTTCAGTCAGGTCAGACGCTTAAACAAATTATCGCCTACCACGCAGGTTGTGTACCAAGGCCAGGCCATTGCACAGATATGGATGCTCTTTTTCATCAGTTGGCCCGGGTCAAGACGACTGAACAGGCTTTTGCGGTATTAGAGGGGATGCTTTCGCCTGCGAATCATCCGACACCCGCGGGTCTGGCTGCAACAAAGCTCTATGCCGATCTTTTTAAACACCTGACTTAACCATGAACAGTCATTCTCTACTGCGTCTGGCGATGACGCTCAAAGCTAGCGGGTATTCATTCACGACGGTCACACCGGCCACTCATGCTCGGGTCAATTCCCGCTTGCAGGGGGGGTGGGCACGCAATGTGACAGACATCTTCGGCTGGAATCGCCCTTTTAAACAGGACGTTATCATACCTCAGCTTTTTACAGCTATGTATGATGCTGATGTACTGGCTAGCCACGGTGAGGGTTGGATCTCACGGGTTCGCGCTTCGACGTTAGGCGACCAACTTTTTCTGCATTCGTCGTATCCGACCACCTGTTCTGACGCTATTTTCTTCGGTCCTGACACTTACCGTTTCGCGAACGCAATAACCCGCTATCTTGCCAATAATGTGCAGGTCCGGCGTGCCGTAGACATCGGCTGTGGCGCTGGTCCTGGTGCCGTGATGATTGCTCTGAAACGACAGTTGGCAGAAGTGTTTGCGGTGGATATCAATGACACAGCCTTACGCTACACCGAAATCAACGCCCAGCTCGCTGGTGCTAAGCGAGTAATGACCCGACAGTCCGATCTGCTGGATGGCGTTGACGGCGATTTTGATTTAATCGTCGCGAATCCTCCTTACCTGATGGATACACAACAGCGACTTTACCGGCATGGGGGTGGCTGTTTTGGCGAAGCGTTATCGTTAAGGATCGCAGGTCTGGCGAGAACGAGGCTGGCACCCGGCGGTACAATTTTGCTGTATACGGCAACGGCCATCATCAACGGCGCAGACCCCTTTCTCGCTTTGGTCACACCGATCCTCAACGATACCTCGCTTGAATGGCATTACCAGGAACTCGACCCTGACGTATTCGGCGAAGAACTGGACGAGCCAGCCTATGCCGAAGCGGATCGGATTGCGGCCGTTTTACTCACAGTCCGCAGGTTACAGTGATGAAGATCCTCAATAGCAGCTTCCTGCGCGGCCCGAACATTTATAACATGAAACCCTGCTTTGTCGCTGACGTTGACCTCGAAGGCCATCAAACAATCAGTCTGGAAACATTACAAGACACTGCTGTGCTGTTACGCAAACTCATGCCTGACGCGGCAGCTCAGTTAGCCATTGATGCATCCCAGCTCGCCCACTTGCTCGCAAGACTGCTGTTTGCTGTGCAGGTCTGGGTTGGCAACCAGCCAGCATTTTGTGATGCATTCGCTGTGCAGCCTTCAGCCCGGAAAAAGTATCGTTTGTTATGCGGTTACCAGAACGAAGTGGTAGCCGAAGAAGCACTCAGACTTTCCGTCAGATTCATCAGCGCGATCTTGAATCAGCAACAATTTGACCTCGAAGGTCGACTCGACGATTTGAAAATAGTTGCGAATGCCACCGCATTTGCCTCATCGGCTATTTTCACGCTGAATTACGACGGCCGAATTCCGGTGATAGCTGTCACCGGCACCAATGGGAAGACAACGACGACCCAGCTGATCTCACATGTGCTCCACTCCTGCGGCATGTATACAGGCACCACCACGACACAAGGCATCTATATCAATGGCCGTTGTGTGGAAACCGGCGACTGCTCAGGATACTGGTCTGCCCGCAGAGTTCTCACCGATGACTCGGTGCAAATTGCGACCCTTGAAACAGCACGGGGCGGCATCCTGAAGCGCGGCCTGGCATTCAACTACTGTGATGTGGGCCTGGTGCTGAATGTCAGCAGCGATCACCTTGGGCTTGATGGTATTGAAACCCTGCAGGATCTGGCTCAGGTGAAAGGTCTGGTGGCGCGGTGTGCAAGGGACTCTGCAGTTCTGAACGCAGACGATGACTTGTGCGTTGCAATGCGCGAATCGCTTGCCGACCATTGCAAAGCGGTGTTCTTCGCCATGAGTCCCGACAATAAAGTCCTGCGGGAACATTTAAGTCACGGTGGTGCCGGCGCCTTCCTCAGCGACGATGATTGGCTTGTTTGGTGTGATAAAAACCAATATGCAAAGGTGGTAAAGGCTACGGACCTTCCTGTGACCATGCAAGGTCGCGCCCGATATAACATAGCCAATGCTCTCGCAGCCTTAGCCGCTCTGTGTTGCCTGGGGTTTGACACTGATGTTATTGCCGCGTCTTTAATGTGCTTCATTTCCAATGCACAAAACAACCCGCTGCGCGGCAACCTGTTTGAGGTCGAGGGCATCAAACTTATCGTTGATTATGCGCACAATCCCGTCGCTTATCGTGCTCTGAGTGAAATGGCACAGTCGATGCGCCAGGGGGGCGCCAGACTGCTGGGCGTTGTCACAGCGCCGGGCGATCGTCGTCGCGAAGATCTCTATGAGACCGGTCAGGTATGCGGTCAATACTTCGATGAACTAATAGTTTACGAACATCATCCGCGTGGCCGAAAGCAAGGTGCCAATTCAGCCGAAATCCTGCGCGGTGCGCGCAGTATTGCTCCCGACAAACCAATGCACAATGTACTAAAAATCCGGCATGCCCTGTGGCGTGGCCTGGCTGCGGCAAAACCCGGAGATGTAGTCGTCTTCACTTGTGCCGGAACCTTAGAAGACCTGGTAGCAGGCATTCGACTGAAGAATACAGCCGAAGCAGATCGGATCGCGCTTGAGGTATCAACCTGACGCAGTGCCTGCCATTGAAGGAAACATCATGACAAAGACGACCAATAATACGCTGAACTGTCCGCACACTGGTCATCTGGTGATCGTGGGTGGCAAAGAAAATCGCAGCAGTGACATGGTCATTCTTGAACACTTTGTTGCACTGAGCGGAGGTGCTGATGCGAATATCATCGTGCTCACCGCTGCCAGCGACAAACACGACGAAATGTGGAGCCTGTACGAAAGCGCCTTCGCTAAGCTTGGTATACGTCAGCTGACAACATCCAACATAAAAACCCGCGAAGATGCCTGTGACGAAGCAACCGCAATCAGACTATTCGAAGCGGATGGTATCTTTCTTACCGGGGGCGACCAGAAACGGTTGATGGCGCTGATCGGAGGAACCCTGGTAGAACATGCGATATATCGTGCATTGTGTGAGCGGGGAGCCTGCATCGGCGGTACCAGTGCAGGCGCTTCCGCGATGTCTGAGCATATGCTTTTCGACAGCAGCCATGATCAACCGCGGCAAAAGCAGTCAGTTCACCTGGGGGCCGGACTTGGATTGATGCGGCGGGTGATCATCGATCAACACTTTTCCGAGCGTCAGAGGCTGGGCAGACTGGTGTCCGCAGTCGCGCAAAATCCATACCTGCTTGGCCTCGGGATTGACGAAAATACCGCCTTGATAGTCAGGCAGGGTAAAAGCGTCGAGGTGATAGGCGATGGGGCCGTAACGCTGATTGATGGCCGGGGAATGCGGTCAAACTGCACCGGAATGGCCAATCGGCAAGCACTTGAACTCGCTGATGTTCGATTGCATTTATTACCCTCAGGCGTTCGCTATGATCTTGAGTCCCTCACCCAGGCTGATGATAAAGATGGGCTGACCACGTCGCGTTCACCAGGACTGAATGATGCAATTGCCATGGTCACCTCGTTATGTGGGGTGTATCGGGATCCGGCAGAACATGCAGCAATAGGAGAATAATGATGAAAGTGCTTGAACGCCGGGTCCTGCGAGGACCAAATATTTACTCCGCCCGACCTGTCTATCTGGCTATTATCGACCTCGAAGCGCTGAACGATATCGCTTCTAACGCCATCCCCGGATTTATCGGCTCACTGCTGACGGCTGTTCCTACTTTGCATCAGCATCGTTGTTCACCGGGTTACGTCGGCGGTTTTGTCGAACGGTTGCACGAAGGCACCTACATGGCTCACATAGTCGAGCATCTGACGCTCGAATTGCAGTGCCTTGCTGGTTTACCTGTCGGTTTTGGCAAGGCGCGCATGGTGCCTGACAAACCCGGCCACTACCGGGTGATCTTTGCTTATAAGTCAGAGCGCCTCGCCGAAGCTGCCTTAGAGCTGGCAATTGAACTGGTGCAGGCATTCGCTGCAGGGCAAGCTTTCGAGCTCGAAGCTGGCTTACTTCAACTACGAAAAATTGTGCAGGCAGAAGCACTCGGCCCCAGCACAAGCGCCATCATTGAAGCTGCCAGGTTGCGAGGTATTCCGATACAGCGGCTCAACGAACATTCGAGCCTGTTTCTGCTCGGTTGGGGAATAAAACAGCAACGTATTCAGGCGACCATGACCAGTAAGACGAACCACATCGCTGTGAGTATTGCGAGCAACAAAGATTTGACCAAACATCTGCTGAGCGATGCTGCTATTCCCGTCCCGCAGGGTCGAATCGTGTCAAAGCTTGCAGATGCTTATGCTATCCAGCGCGAATACGGTCGTGTCGTGATTAAACCGCTTTGTGGCAATCAAGGGAAAGGCGTGACGACCGCAGTGTCAGATCTAAAGGCCGTCGAGAGCGCATTCAGCTACGCGCAGCAGTTCTGCTCTGAAGTCATGATTGAACAGCATATTGAGGGCAACGATTATCGCGTGCTGGTGATTGGTGACCAAGTAGTGGCAGCCTCACGCCGGGAGCCACCGCAGGTGGTTGGGGATGGGCATGCCGATATTCGTGCATTGGTTGCAGCGCTCAACGCTGACCCGTGCCGCGGAGAGGATCACGAGAACGTACTCACCAGAGTTCGTCTCGATCAGCCCGCGGTGCTTGAATTAGCTCAGCAAGGACTCGGCATAGACTCTGTTCCCGCTGCCGGACGCGTCGTAAGATTGCGTAGTAACGCAAACCTCTCCACTGGCGGCAAAGCAGTCGATGTCACCCGGGACATCCATCCTGATACTGCGTTTGCATGCGTGCGGGCGGCGCAAAAGATTGGTCTGGACGTGGCAGGTATAGACATCGTGTGTCGTGATATCGCCCATCCTTTACTTGCTCAGGGAGGCGTCATCATTGAGGTGAATGCGGCTCCTGGCATTCGGATGCATGAATATCCAAGTTGCGGCGAGCGACATTATGTCGGCCGGGCTATCCTTGACTATTTGTTCCCTGCGGGTCAAAACGGGCGCGTGCCGATCATTGCAATCACCGGCAGCAACGGCAAGACCACAACCACACTATCGATCGCTCATGTGCTGCAGCAACTTGGTTATACCACCGGCGTTGCGACAACAGAAGGCATCAGCATCGCCGGACAGCGTATCAAAGCTGGTGACTGTTCGGGTTATTGGTCAGCGCGCACCGTGCTAACGTCACCGGAAGTGGAGTTTGCGGTACTGGAAACCGCCCGTGGTGGCATTCTTAAGCGCGGCCTTGGTTTCGACCAATGTGATATCGGTGTAGTCCTGAATGTTCAAAACGACCACCTGGGCCAGGACGGCATCGAAACACTGCAAGATCTGGCCCGTGTGAAAGGACTGGTGATAGCGGCAGCTCAAAAGGCTGTAGTCCTCAATGCCGACGACCCCATCTGCGTTCAACTGGCACGCACTGCACCTTCACATACTGAAGTTATACTTTTTGGCTTCGACCTTGCTAATCGAGCTATGGCAGAACATCTTGCCAACAAAGGTCGTGCTGTCTACCTGAAAAATCGTCAGTTGATGTGGGCAGAGCATGGTAACCATCTGCGATTGACCAGCGTAGATCAACTGCCTAACACACTGAACGGCCTTGCCCGACACAACATAGCCAATGCAATGGCTGCCTTCGCTGCGCTTTTGGCACAGGCTGTGCCAAGCGAGCATATTGCCGCAGCCCTCACGAGCTTTTATCCAAGTGAGAGCCAAACCCCGCTGCGGCTTAATCTTTATCAGGCAGGTGGCGTAACGCTGATGTTGGACTACGCACATAATACGGCAGCATACGAAGCCATTATTACCACAGGCCGACACTTGACCCGGGGGCACCTTATCGGTGTCATTACAGCGCCCTGCGATCGGCGTGACGATGACCTCATGGCTATTGGTCAAATTTGCGGCGCTGGTTTTGACGAACTGGTGATCTATGAGATGGAGGACCTGCGTGACAAGCAACTAGGGGCAACTGCCGGGTTGATCGCCCGTGGCGCGTGTGCGGCTCAACAAGCGAAAGCTCACAGAGCCGACAGACGACATGGCGTTCAGACGCATCTTAACATTCAGGCTGCGATACGCGCTGCCTATCGTAAAGCACAGCCTGGAGATCTGATGATCATTGGCTGCGCCAGTCATATCTCGGAGTTGAGGGCCGCGCTCGGGAGCATAACACTGACAACGATCGACGCGTCCGCTCTGCAGAATTCCGCTGATAAGGGGTCCAGCTGGGAGGAAAAATCCCACCGTCAGTCGAAGATTGCAGGTAATACTCAGCCACAAATAATTGTGTCAGATAGAAAATAAGCTGAAATATCCATTCAATGCCAAGATGCGTCAAAGAAGGCTTGTGCAGCTGTTATCGCACTCTACTCAACAATGTCAGCACTCTTTTTTGCAGAAAGCTATTAAATAAAAATGTCGCCTTTATTTGACGGCGATCTCGCGCATCAGTCTGAGTAAATAAGACTGATGGTCCGGTGTTGTAAGGCATTGCATGTTGCCGCTGCTGCAAGGTATTGCAAGGTGCAGCTGCACCGGCAGTGCCGGCGAAATCCTCAACCTGTTGCAACGAAAAACAGCAGAACTCACCTACAAAACCAGCCCCCTTTATTCAAACGACGACCCAAACAAAGGCTGTGGTTTTTATTCTGATGCCTCCCTTTTGATTAACTATTAAAGCTAGCTCTGAACTTAGTTTAAGGGCGCTTATTGTCTGCACTGTAGTAGCACACTGTAGTGGCACACTGTAGTGACACACTCAGTCATTGTGGTGTTAAAACAATCTGCGTTGCCCTGTTTATACAGCTGTTGTTCAATAATTTATTGTTATGAGTACGTTAACGCACATATTCCGGCGTTCAAAAATCTCAAACTAGGGATGCATTCAGATTGTCGGAGAACTCTATGTTAGAGACTATTGCCGCGGTGCTGTTGGTCTTGTGGCTTTTAGGCATGATTTCATCCTATTCATTGGGTGGTGCCCTACACCTATTGCTGGTCGTCGCCATCATAATTATTGTTTTGCGCATATACAAAGACGCAGACGTTAATTAAGGCGCCATTGATGAAACTATTCAAAAGACTGGCGGTCCTGCTGATTATTTTGGAGATCTGCTCATTGTATTACTTAAGGTAATTGCAGTTTTCTCACCAGGTACCAAAGTGTTGAAATTGATTGACTCGAATGTTCTACAAAAATGACGGAACGATTCAATGTTCCTGTCTGGTTGGGTTGGATTGGACCTTGATAGGGTCCGGAGGTTTTTTACTACTAATGACACGCCGTAATTGGATCAGGCCTTATTCAGGCACCTGTACAAACCGGCTTTTTCAGGAGAATAACTATGATGATCAAACCGTTGCTGTTAGCCACACTACTCGCTGCCACCACAATAAGCACCGTAAGCTGCGGTTCTACCCGAACTTCAGAAGGTACCGGCGAATATGTGGACGATACTGTAATCACTGCTAAGGTAAAAGCCGCTTTTTTGGCCGAAAAAGGTTTAAAAGTGACTGAAATTAATGTCGAAACTTTTAAAGGTGTCGTGCAATTAAGTGGCTTTATAAATTCGAGGGCTGACGCTGAGCGGGCTATTGCTGTGGCACGTGGAGTCTCTGGAGTGGTGTCTGTAAAAGATGATATGCAAATCAAATAATCATTTTAAATATTCGGTTCGACAACACACTGAATTGGATACTCAATAGCCCTATTGTATAGATATTATCCCTGCACATATGGCATTCCCGCCTTTTCAAGCAGGTCAAGGAGAACACTAATGACTACATCTAAAGAAAAAATCAGCCCTATCATTCCCGGAACTCCTGTTTCAACGACCACGACTACAGATTCAAAAACCACAAAAGGATCAGGAGCTGGTACTACAAAAAAGAGTTCAACCAAAGGATCATCTGATTCCCCGCAAATAAAAACCAAGGACGATGTCTGGCAAAAAAATATTGCTGCCGCGCACAAAGTATGGCGCGAGTTGTCCGAAAATGAGTTGAAAAAATCAGCGGGGGATCCGGATAAATTGGCTGAACTGGTACAAACACGTTATTCTATCAGCCGTTCTGAAGCGGAGAAGCAAGTGAAAGACTTTATCGCCAAGCAGAACTAGTTCAGCAAGAACAATGTGAAATTGAGTACAAAAGACATCCAACCATGTTGGGCATCTCGCGAGTAACAAAAAAGCGAACCGTTGCCGGTTCGCTTTTTTGTTTCAGAACACTGATCCCGGCTGAACCTACAATCAAGCTTCATCCAATTTAAAATTAGTGAACATGGCCGGCATTTTTAATACTCTGGCAATGAGTTGACGCCTCAAAAAACAAAGCTTTAAGCTCAAAAACCTCAAAATTTTGATAAACACTTCGGACATAGCTGTTGGGACACAGAAATCTTCCGTGAGTCTCTTATTTAAAAGATTAAAATATGAATTCATTTTGAATGATGTTAGTACCCCAATGAGCCGGACATCAAGCAAGATCTATTAGCGCGGTGAGCATGGACACAGATGTCCAAAAAAGCAGGCCGAGGGTCAGCTAAAAACCACCTTCCCTGCTGAATGATGAAGCCATCCCATTAACAATCAGCTAAAACAGACTAATCACGCAAGTACGCACTTCGTGGTAAGTCAGATCTACGGTAAATTCCATTAAAATCAGTTGGTTGCGTTTAATAATTCGTAGATTAGTTATAAGGATCTGTAGGTTGGACTCGACGCGTAGCGGCAGTCCAACACTTCTCACCGCAATCTTTATCCATCACAGCGGTTGGACGCCAAGCGTTGGACTGCCGCAGCGTTCCACGCTGGTTCGCACTTCGTGGTAAGTCAGACCTGCGGTAAATTCTATGCAAATTAGTTAGTTAAGTTCAATAATTTGTAGATTGGTTATAAGGATCTGTAGGTTGGACTCGACCCGGCATAGCTGGGGCAGTCCAACAGTTGATGGCTGAGTCACGGTACATCAAAAAGCCTGGAGAGTTTGGGAGCCTTGATGCCCTTCGCTGAGCTCAGGGCCGTTCAGACCGGACAACACCAAACTGTTGGTGTTGTCTATTCCGGTCTTCACTGTACTACTCTCCGAGTACTCCAGCGCCAGAATCACGATAAATAAAAAAGCCCCAGTCTTTCGACTGGGGCTTTTTCATTTATTGGGAGCCTTCATGCCCTTCGCTGAGCTCAGGGCCGTTCAGCTGGCGAAACGCAAAACTGTTTGCGTTTCGAAAGCCCAGCTTCACTGTACTACCTCGCATGGGAATGCCCCCGTGCGACGTCCGGCTGGGCAATAGACCGCCAGATCCTAAATACAAAAAACCCCGCTCACTGAGCGGGGTTCTTTTGTATTGGGAGCCTGGCGGTGTACTACTCTCGCATGGCATCTGCCACACTACCATCGTCGCAGCTGCGTTTCACTTCTGAGTTCGGAATGGATTCAGGTGGTTCCACAGCG
>Ga0209599_10000457_pt1 | contig 26607 bp, 26 predicted proteins | sample Shrwel_input2_FT_FD_187534 | JGI IMG/M metagenome (GOLD analysis project Ga0209599, IMG submission 187534) | Subsurface microbial communities from deep shales in Ohio, USA - Utica-3 well 1 S input2 FT (SPAdes) (version 2) ...
ACAAATAATCGTGATGCCCAGAGTCCGACTTTTTGCAAAGTGTAATGACGATACGCTGGCGCCTAAGTATTTAAACTACTTAGATTTAAGGAGGCTACTCCCCTTGTCAAACTAATTTTGTATGGATGCTAACATCCAAATATGTTCATAGAATTACATAATTTATGCATTTGTGCAAATTTTGAATGAATAAATTTTCAACAATATTTTATTATGCTTGGTGTTGCCCTTTCATTCTAAAGAATTGTCTTAGCAATAATGATGAACAAAATACAGCGTAGAGAAAAAACATATGAGTGCTGAAAAACTTCACCACATAACATTAAAGACCTTTGCCCCCCGAAATCCTCAAGAATCACATCGTGCTGCTACACCCTTAGAGCTTTTATTTGATTTGGTTTTTGTTGTCGCCATTGCGACAGCAGGTCAACAACTGCATCATGCCATGATTGAAGGTCATTTATGGCATGCGTTACCGACCTACTTTATGGTGTTTTTTGCACTTTGGTGGGCGTGGATGAACTTTTCTTGGTTTGCTTCAGCCTACGACAATGATGATGCCCTTTATCGGTGTTTGACTTTCGTGCAAATGGTTGGGTCTTTAGTGATGGCAGCAGGTATTCCTGCGGTTTTCCAGCAGCATAATTTTGACATGATCATTATAGGCTACGTCATTATGCGTTTGGCTTTAGTGATCCAATGGATTCGTGTTGCCAAACATGATCCTTTACGGAAAGTGACAGCTTATCGTTATGCCATTGGCATTGTTTTGGTTCAATTAGCTTGGTTGATTAGTAATTTTAGTTCGATTCATCTCGGTCCATTGATATTTCTACTACTGGTAATATTTGAATTGGCAGTACCGTTGTATGCAGAAAAACATGCGGCGACGCCTTGGCATCCTCATCATATTGTTGAACGTTATGGCTTGTTGACGATTATTGTATTAGGTGAGTCGATTATTGGATGTTTTGCTGCTACTCAAGATGCATTTTCGAATCAAGTATTGAACGTTGAGGAGATTTTTCTGATTGTGGGTGGGCTGTTGATGATGTTTGCGATGTGGTGGGTTTATTTTGATCGCAGCCATCACCACCATCAACGCCGTGGTGTACAACCATTTTTATGGGGTTATGGACACTTTCTCATTTTTATTAGTATTGCTGTGTTAGGGGCTGCATTAGCAGCTGCGGTCGATGTTTCAACGAAACATGCAGAAATTTCAGCTCAAATGATGGGTTTGATTATTGCCGCAAGTTTGGTTGTTTATAGCACCTGCGTATGGCTATTTTATGAAGCGTTTTATTTAAAGGGATGGAAACGTTGGATTTATCCAATCACGGTTTTTATTCTGTTGTGTATCCCATTTATCTTTAATCAGATTGGACATATTGTGTTTGCGATGGCGATTGTCTACATCCTTCGTCTTTTGTTGACTAAAGCATTTTTGATGAATTGTGATGATGAGCAAAGCATCGCAACACATTAAGCTTCCTTTCCATTTGAACTACCACCAAGTTTGGCGTTTTAATACGCTAACTTGGTAGGCTCAAAAAATTTTCAAAATTTCATTTCGAAGAAACTGATGGCGAGGATTCTGTCTGACGTGTTCGTGCCAATACATACCCATTTTAATTTTAGGAAGCTCGATGGGTAACTGATGTATTTTTAAATCTTGCGCATAATGCAGATGTTTTAAAATACTATGAGGAATGGTGAGAATCGCCTTAGGATACTGAGCCAAGACTTGTAAGGCTGTGGAATAGTGCTGACAGCGCATAAAAATTTGTCGAGAAAGTTGCTGTCGATTGAGATAAATATCTTCAAGCAATAATCCTGTTCGCCGAGAGGACACACCGATATGTGGTGAGGATAAATAGAGCGATAAATCCATCTCTGTTTGAAGTGTACACGCCACAAAATGATCTTCAATCAAGTTTTCAAACTGTAAATTTTCTTGATAGGGTTGTACTAGATCAATCACAAAATCAATTTGTTGTGCTGAAAGATCAGCCAGCATATTTTTTCGATCAAGTTTGGAACTCAAAAACTGAATATCGAGATTGAGTTGACTAAAATGATGCACTAATTGAGGAAAAATAATCGGTTCAATTTCATCATGAATTGCGATTTTCAAGCTTTGTAGCATGCTAGGATCAAAGTCGTGTTGTGGAATCGCAATATTTTGAATCGTTGATAACGCCGTTTGAATCGGTTGATAAATTTGTTCGGCAAAAGGTGTGGGAAGCATTTTTTGTCCACTGCGCACAAATAATTCATCTTTAAGTTGCAGACGCAAACGTTGTAAAGCATGACTGACCGCAGATTGACTAATACATAGTAATTGAGCGGCCTTAGAAATACTTTTTTGCTCAAAAATCGCAATAAAAAGTGGATACAGATTGATATCAATACGATGGAAGTTACCCACTTCCAATGGATTTGTATTATGAATCTGATTCATAGTTTTGCATAAAATAAAATCATTTCATTCATAATAAGTTTTCGCTTAAGGTGATGTAAAGCAGCGAATTCAGTTTCGCCACATATTTACCTTGAGGGAAATGATGATGTTTGCATTATCTGAACGTGCACAGGATTTTATCGCGCGAACACAAGCTTTTATTCAACAAGAAATAGAACCGATTGAAAAAGCATTTTGGGATGAAGTACATCAACTCAATGTCGATGGTGACTGGACCAAATGGCAGTGGCCAGCTCAACTCGAACAACTCAAAACCAAAGCCAAAGCAGTAGGCTTATGGAATATGTTCTTGCCTGATGCTGAACTGGGTGCAGGTTTATCGGTACAGGAATATGCACATATTGCTGAATTGACGGGACGAAGTTTACTGGCTCCGACAGTATTTAACTGTAATGCACCTGATAGTGGCAATATGGAGCTGCTATGGCGTTATGGTAGTCGGGAACAAAAACAACAATGGCTGCAACCTCTACTGAATGGTGATATTCGCTCTGTATTCTGCATGACTGAACCTGCGGTCGCGTCGAGCGATGCGACTAATATGCAAGCCACGGCAGTGATTGAGGGTGATGAAATTGTTCTGAATGGGCGTAAATGGTGGTCATCTGGCTTGGGTGATCCGAATGCAAAAATCATTATTTTTATGGCTTATACGCCAGACCCCAACAAAGATCGTCATCATCAACACTCAATGGTATTGGTACCGATCGACACGCAAGGCGTAACGATTGAACGGATGTTGCCTGTGTTTGGTGATTACGATGCACCGCATGGACATGGACAGGTCAGTTTTGACAATGTGCGTGTACCTGTGAGCAACTTTATTGGTGGTGCGGGTCAAGGATTTGAAATTGCTCAAGGGCGCTTAGGGCCTGGTCGTATTCATCACTGTATGCGTTGTATCGGTGCAGCGGAAAAAGCGTTAGAACTCATGATTGATCGTGGTATGTCACGCAAAGCTTTTGGTAAAGAAATTCTTAAACTTGGCGGCAATTTAGAACGTGTCGCGGAAGCCCGTGTGCAGATCGATCAAGCTCGCTTATTAACGTTGTATGCTGCTTATAAGATGGATACCTTAGGCAATATGGCAGCACTCACCGAAATTTCTGCAATCAAAGTCGTTGCACCGACTGTATTGCAAAACGTCGTTGATATGGCGATCCAAATTCACGGTGGTGAAGGTGTATCACGCGATACTCCGCTAACAGCATTTTTCAATCAAGCACGTAGTTTACGTTTAGCTGATGGACCTGATGAAGTGCATAAGGGCATGATTGCTAAATTAGAATTGAAAAAACGTGGCTATGGTCGTTAATAAGGATAAAAACAAAATGACAATGATTGATATCGGCGGTCAGGTTCGTCACGGTGAAGAATTGGATATTTCCGCTGTTGAAAAGTGGTTAAAGGATCAAGGTATTGAACTGCAAGGTCAAGCACAAGTCACTCAATACTCAGGGGGTGCTTCGAATTGGACCTATCGTTTGCAATACGACAATCAAGATTTAATCCTACGACGTCCACCGAAAGGTACTAAAGCCAAATCAGCGCATGATATGGCACGTGAATACAATGTGCAGAAGCATCTTGAGCCGTTCTACCCTGTCTTGCCTGAAATGGTTGCATTGTGTCAGGACGAGAACGTAATAGGTTGTGATTTCTATGTCATGAAACGGATTGAAGGCATCATTCCGCGAGCTAATTTACCCAAAGAATTACAATTGGATGAGCCGCAGGTACAGCAACTTTGCCTAAATGTCTTAGATAAATTGATTGAGCTGCATCAAGTGCCTTATCAAGGCACAGAGCTAGAAAAACTGGGTAAGGGTGATGGCTATTGCCGTCGTCAGGTCGAAGGCTGGGATGCGCGTTATAGTAAGGCGCTGACACCGAATGTTCCTGATTTTGCGTTTGTGCGTCAGTGGTTGCTGGAACATATTCCAGCGGATTCTAAAACTTGTGTTATTCATAATGATTGGCGTTTTGATAATGTCATTTTAGATCAACAACAACCAACGACAGTGATCGGAGTGCTGGACTGGGAAATGGCGACTATTGGCGATCCGCTGATGGATTTAGGCAGTGCTCTCGCCTACTGGATTCAAGATGATGACGATGCTTTGATGAAGTCTAGTCGTCGTCAACCAACCAATTTACTGGGCATGCTGACACGTCAACAAGTCGTTAACTACTATTTGGAAAAAACAGGCATGCAACCTGCCAATTGGGCATTTTATGAGGTGTTTGGTTTGTTCCGTTTGGCGGTGATTGCGCAACAGATTTATTATCGTTATTACCATCAGCAAACTGATAATCCTGCCTTTAAGGATTTCTGGATCATGATTCATGCCTTACATATTCGGGCACTTAAATTAATTGCACAAAACAATGCGGTAGCTCAGCAGTTAATTCCTGAATATGGGGCGAAACTACAGGATATTTTAAAACGATGACCACTATCTATTTGGTACGACATGGGCAAGCATCATTTGGTGCAGCGAGTTATGATCAGCTTTCAGCCAAAGGTGAACAACAGGCGCAGGTGGTGGGTGATTTTTTTAAACATACCTTGAAAGAACGTCCTTTGGTGCTTGCAGGATCAATGCAGCGGCATCAACAAACTGCACAATTAGCCTTGGCTCAAGGTTTTGATAATGCGCTTATTCAAACAGAGTCGGCTTGGAATGAGTTTGATCATCAACAAGTATTTGCCAAATATGATGAACGTTTTAATCAACCAGAGTTATTGAAGCAGGATGCTGAGTTAATTGCCAATCCTCGTGCTTATCTTGCCAAAATCTTTGATGGCGCGATTGAACGCTGGATTGGAGAGCAATATGACCATGAATATCATGAGACATGGTTAGGCTTTCAAACACGTGTAGAAGGTGCTTTACATGGTTTATGTCAGCACATTGATGCCACACAACCACGTCAGGCAGTGGTGTTTAGTTCAGGTGGTGTGATTTCTGTGGCGGTTGGCAAGGTTCTAGGTTTGAATGCCAAACAGATTTTTGCACTGAATTGGTCGATTGCCAATGCCAGTATCACCACATTGCGTTGGACAGATGGTCGTTTGCAATTACTCAGTTTTAATGAGCATCATTATTTGAAAGCCCGTGATGCTGAACTCTTAACATGGATATAAATAAGAATAGGTGAAGGAAATGACAAAGACGATTTTAATTACAGGTGCAAGTTCAGGTTTAGGCGCTGGGATGGCACGAGAATTTGCAGCCAAAGGCTACAATTTGGCATTGTGCGCACGCCGTTTAGATCGTTTGGAATCCTTACAACAAGAATTGCAAAATCAGTTTGCAATTCAGGTCAAAATCAAGACCCTTGATGTAACCCATTACGATGATGTTTTTACGGTTTTTAAAGCTTTTCAGCAGGAATTTGGGACAATTGACCGGATTATTGTCAATGCAGGTGTAGGTGATGGCCGCCGTATTGGTAAGGGGCATTTTGACGTAAATCGTGCCACAGCGGAAACCAACTTTATTTCAGCATTAGCGCAATGTGAAGCAGCAGTTGAAATCTTTAGAGCGCAAAATAAAGGGCATTTGGTAGTGATTTCCTCCATGAGCGCGATGCGGGGTTTACCGAAACATTTATCGACCTATGCCGCCAGTAAAGCCGCGGTTGCGCATTTGGCGGAAGGCATTCGTGCAGAGTTATTGGATACGCCAATTAAAGTTTCAACCATTTTCCCAGGCTATATTCGTACTGAAATGAATGAAGGTGCGAAAAAACTACCGTTTGAAGTGGATGAAAAAACAGGTTGTAAGGTGTTGGTGAAAGCGATTGAGAAAGCGCCTGTAAAAGCGTATGTACCACAGTGGCCGTGGTTGCCAATGGGGATTGCAATGAAGATCTTGCCGTTAAAATTGGTGAATAAACTGAGTTAATTGCTATTCAAAATAGATCGGAGATATCTCTATTTGGAAAGTTTGACAGCCTCATATAGGCTGAATCATTGACCTGTTTGGATATAGGCGTTTCCTTACTTTTCAGGGATGAAAAGTAACAAAAATCCTTTGTTGGACTGATGGTATATCCCTATACCACAGTCCAACGGGCGGCATCCATGCCGCCTGTCACGATAGTGAATACCGTGACAAAATTAGATGATTAAAATAGGCTCTTGTCTAAATTACGACAAAGCCGTAATCAATTTTTGATGTAAACCACCAAAGCCGCCATTTGACATGATCACAACAGCATCGCCCTCGCCTGCTTCATTCACCACACGGGCAATGATGTCATCTAAAGAACGGCTGACTTCAGCCTTGTTTGAAGATGCTGAGATTACAGGTTGTAAATCCCAGTCTAAACCTTCTGGTTGATACCAAATTACCTCATCCGCTAAACGTGCAGAGTGAGCCAAACCATCTTTGTGGCTGCCCATACGCATGGTGTTTGAACGTGGTTCAATGATTGCCCATAATTTACGTTCGCCTAGGCGTTTACGTGCACCATCCAAGGTAGTTTCAATCGCCGTTGGATGATGGGCAAAGTCATCATAGACTTCGATGCCACGGACAGTACCGAGTAACTCCATACGGCGTTTCACGCCACCGAAGTTGGATAAGGCTTCACAGGCTTGCGCAAGGCTGACACCGACGTGCTGTGCTGCTGCAATCGTTGCCAACGCATTGGCGACACTATGCTGCCCTGTCATATTCCATTTCACTTCACCGATCACTTTGCCGTGCTCAAGCACTTTAAAATGACTACCATCGGCACTGATCAGTTCAGCAGATAAGGCGGCTTGGTCATTTGGCTCCAGACTGGTACGAAGCACAGGTGTCCAGCAGCCTTGTTCTAAGACTTCATCAATATTAGTCTCAGTAATTGGAGCAATGATACGGCCTTCGCTTGGAATGGTGCGCACTAAATGATGGAATTGTTTTTGAATTGCAGCAAGGTCATCAAAAATGTCTGCATGGTCAAATTCAAGGTTATTTAAAATCGCGGTCTTTGGATGGTAGTGAACAAACTTAGAACGTTTATCGAAGAACGCAGAATCATATTCATCAGCTTCCACACAGAAATATTTGCCACCACCTAAACGTGCGCTTTCACTAAATCCGAGCGGTACACCACCAATTAAGAAACCAGGGTTTAAACCTGCTTGATCCAATACCCAAGCCAACATCGTAGTCGTCGTTGTTTTACCATGTGTACCCGCTACACCTAGGACATGTTTACCTTGTAGCACATGATCAGCTAAGAATTGTGGGCCAGAAATATAAGGTAAACCTTCATTCAGCATATATTCAATCGCATCAATACCACGTTTCATTGCGTTGCCGACGATGACAAGATCAGGATGTGGTTGCAGATGGCTACGATCATAGCCTTGCATCAACTCAATACCTGCATTTTCGAGTTGCGTTGACATCGGTGGATAAACATTGGCATCTGAACCTGTGACTTTATGTCCTAAATCTCGTGCTAATAGAGCCAAAGACCCCATAAATGTGCCACAAATACCCAAAATATGCAGATGCATCATGCTTCTCTCTTTATCCAATCACGCAATAAACGTGTGTAATGCAATTAAAAATTTGCTTGAAAAGATAGCAAGGCTGTTATGGAAAAGATAGTCAAAATTCGTTGTTGTTTACTTAAAATTAAAGCCAGAAATGTTAAGATTTCAGCGTTATCGTTGCAAAAAAATAGACACTATCCTCTTCACCGTTTTGCATAAATTTAACAACTTTATTTATTGGAAATATAAAACTTTCACCATCTGTAAGAACAGCAGCAATTTCAATCGAATGGGCTTTGTCTTTAAAAAAATCAGGGTTTATTTCTTTTGCTGTCTCATAGTCGACCCAATACCATTTTCTCTTTTTATCATTTTTTCTTATAACTTCGCCAACATACGCGCCTGTGCGTAAAATGGTTTTTAATCTTTGATCATCTGAAATTTGATCTACATTGGTCTTTCTTAAATCAGATAAATAAGTATCAATCAGTTTTAAGCTTTCAATAGAATAGTCTAGTTTTTTAGAGTTTAAAGTCTCAAACTTATATACAGGGTCATTTTTTTCACTATAAAACATATCTGCTAAATCAGATAGCGCCTCATTTTGATTGTCGAGATCTATTTCAATAGAATGACTTTCAGTCATTGAGAAACATAAAATAGTCGTTAAAAATAATTTTTTCATAGCATTCTTAATTTTTTCAAACTCTATCCAAAAACTGATTTTAATATAAAATTATTTAAAAATTTTTAGAGTAAATACAATTGAGCCCTACTCTTTTAGCGCTGTGTTTATTGGTTATTTCCAATTGTTTTATGACTTTGGCTTGGTACGGTCATTTAAAATATTTGCATAACGCCCCAATTTGGCAAGCGATCTTACTGAGTTGGTGTATTGCATTATTGGAATATAGTTTCATGATTCCTGCAACGAAGTTATTCAGTCAACATGGCTGGAGCTTGGGGCAAATGAAAATTACCCAAGAAGTTGTGACGCTGATCGTTTTTGTTCCTTTTATGCTCTTCATGTTTAAACAACCCTTTAAGTTAGATTATGTCTGGGCAATGCTTTGCTTACTAGGCTGTGTCTATTTTGTTTTTCGTAATCAGAGTTAATATTTCTTCTTTTAGTTAAAGCGTTCTGTAGTTGGGGATGCTTGAAAAAAACGCTATAATATTTTCCAATTTATTCCTTTGTGTTTGGCTTAAGTCGGCACACTCTTCTATTTTTATCATGTTTTGGAAAAGCCAATGAATGCGGTCGCAACAGATAGCCAACCTTTAGTCGGGATTATCATGGGTTCTCAATCAGATTGGGCAACGCTTGAACATACCGCTAACATGCTCAAACAATTGAGTGTGCCTTTTGAAGCTGAAGTGGTTTCTGCGCATCGTACCCCAGATCGTTTATTTGAATATGCTGAAACTGCACGAGATCGTGGTATCCAAGTGATTATTGCGGGCGCTGGCGGTGCTGCACATTTACCGGGAATGTGCGCAGCAAAAACAGATTTACCAGTACTTGGCGTTCCTGTTAAATCTTCAATTTTAAATGGTGTCGATTCATTGCTTTCTATTGTACAGATGCCAGCGGGTATCGCCGTAGGAACATTGGCGATTGGTCAAGCTGGTGCAACCAATGCAGCGATTATGGCAGCACAAATTCTCGGTTTAACCCGCCCAGAGATCGCAAAAAACGTTGCGGATTTCCGTACGGCACAAACTGAAAAAGTGTCGAGTAAAAATATTCCTGGTCAAGTGTAACGAGGTTGATCATGAATAAAACCATCGGTATTTTTGGTGGCGGACAGTTGGGGCGTATGATGGCTCAAGCTGCTTTACCGCTCAATATTCAATGTACCTTTTTCGAAGCAGAAACTGATTGCCCTGCAGCTATTCTAGGTTCTGTGTTTTCGAGTAAAAATGAGCATGCATTGCATGATTTCATCGCAAGCGCAGATGTATTTAGCCTTGAATTTGAGAATACGCCTGTTGCTGATGTAGATGTTTTGACTCAAACAAAAACACTACACCCTCCTCGCCTTGCTTTGGCAACTGCACAAAACCGCTTAGCTGAAAAAAGCTTATTTGATGAATTGGATATTCCTGTTGCGCCGTATCGTGCTGTTGATAGCTTAGAAAGCTTAAAACAAGCAGTTGTTGAGCTTGGATTGCCTATTGTCTTAAAAACCGTAACAGGTGGTTATGATGGTAAAGGTCAATTCGTTTTACGTTCAGAAGACCAGATTGATACCGCTTGGGCTGAGCTTGGGCCAGCGGAAAGCTTAATCGCGGAAAGTTTTGTAAAATTCAGCCGTGAAGTATCAATCATTGCGGTGCGCGGTCAAGATGGTGATGTCAAAACATGGGCACTCGCTGAAAACCATCATCATAATGGTATTCTCTCTCACTCGATTGTTCCTGCCCCAAATAGCACAGATTTACAGCCTATTGCGCAAGATTACATCACTCGTTTGCTAAATCATCTTAATTATGTCGGTGTATTGACGCTAGAATTGTTCGTGACCGAGCAAGGGCTTTATGCTAATGAAATGGCGTGTCGCGTACACAACTCAGGACATTGGTCGATTGAAGGTGCGATTTGCTCGCAATTTGAAAATCATATTCGTGCTGTTGCAGGATTACCATTAGGCTCAACTGAAGTGGTTCGTCCAACAGTAATGATCAATATTATTGGTCAGCATCCGAATTCAGAAGATGTTTTGGCGCTCAATGGTGCACATTTACATCTTTATAATAAGTCTGAGCGTACTGGTCGTAAGTTAGGACATATTACTTTAATGCCTAACAATTCGGACGATTTAACAGATTTGTGCCGTCAATTGGCTCAAGTTTTACCAGTACCATTAGCCTTAACTGCTGATATGAATATCTAAGTTATCCACAGTAACTTTAAAAGCGATCTTAGGATCGCTTTTTTTTATTACAGATTAATTTTAAATTTAAACTTTTAAATTTAAAAAATGACAAGCATGGATTGTGGATAAAATTATTTTGGGTTTTGAATTTAAAATAAAGATGGTTATTTGAATTTAAAACTACATAAGTACGGCTTTGTGTTTTTAAATTCAAAAATAATGCCGAGCTTTAAATTTAAGAAGACTGGATTTGATGGTGTTTAAATTTAAATAATTTGCTTGTGGATATCTATTTTCATTATTTAAGTTATTGAAGCTACTATAGATTAATATTGTATTTAACCTTTGGCTGGTTTTTTTGCTGAAATGGATTGAAAGGTGGATAAGTTTTGAATTTAAAATAACTGGCTGGTTGTAATTTTGAATTTAAATGATCGCTTGTTGATAACTTCCATGCTGAAAAAGTTGCGTAAATTATGAATTTAAAGGGGTAATTTGAATTTAAAACTTGCGAAATGAATTCAAAGTTACGTTTCCAAACTATACATCTGTTAAGAGCATGCTAATGTGGATAGGAAATTTAAATTCAAAATTTTTGGTTTAATCATGAAACGTCATTTTTCTTTTTTTCTAGGCACTGCCTTATTTACTTTTTTCAATCAGGCGCATGCTGAGCTTGTGATTAATGGTGCAACGATCTCGACACCAACTAATACAGCATCAGTAACCAGTAATTATACGCCAAACTCAAACTTTCAAGGTTGTCTTGCTAATTTACGTTCACAAGCAATTGCATCAGGTGTCTCTGGTTCGAGTTATGATCGCTATACTCAAAATCTAACGCCCGATTATTCTGTAATTGATAAATTGAATTATCAGCCTGAATTTTCCACACCAATTTGGGATTATTTATCGGGATTAGTTGATGAAGAAAGAGTAAACGCTGGAAAGCAAAAACTCGCTCAACATCGTGATGTATTAAGAAGAGTAGAGCAGGCTTACGGTGTTCCGGCTGAAACTGTTGTTGCTGTTTGGGGGGTCGAAAGCAATTATGGTGATATTTCGGGTAAATATCCTTTATTACAAGCGTTAGGCACTTTAAGTTGTGAAGGTCGCCGCCAAAGTTATTTCCGTGGTGAGTTTTTTGCCACCATGCGTATTTTACAACGTGGTGATCTAACGCAAGATCAACTTTATGGGTCTTGGGCTGGCGCTTTCGGTCATACTCAGTTTATGCCTTCGACTTATGAGCGTTTAGCCGTTGACTTTGATGGTGATGGTCGCCGTGATTTGGTTTCGAGTACTACAGATGCCTTAGCTTCGACAGCGAATTTCTTAAAGCGAGCAGGGTGGCAGACAGGTATGCCGTGGGGCTTTGAAGTGAAAATCCCAGCAGGGATGTCGATTTCTGGTGAAAGCCGCCGTAATAAAAAACCACTGAATAGTTGGATTGCGCAAGGTGTGACCCGTGCAGATGGTACAGCTTTAATTCAAGGTAATCTTTCAGGTAGTACATCGGCAGGATTAATTTCTCCAGCGGGTGCCAATGGTCCATTGTTCTTAGTGTTCAAAAACTTTGACGCGATATACAGCTACAACGCTGCGGAAAGTTATGGTTTGGCAATTGCCCATTTATCCGATCGTTTACGTGGTGGAACACCATTTTTAATTGCTTGGCCGACCGATGATGCAGGTACATCTCGTGCAGAGCGTCGTGAAATTCAACAGTTTTTAGTGCAGCGTGGCTATGATATTGGTGCAGTCGATGGATTAATTGGAGACAAGAGTCGTCAAGCTATTCGTCAAGAACAAACAAGACTTGGCTTAAACCCAACTGGACGTGCAGGGCAGCAGATATTACGAGCCTTTCGTCAAGAAATGGCAAAACAAATGATGCAATAACTTATTTATCAATCTTTTAAAAAAAGGTCTACTAAAAGTAGACCTTTTTCTTATGGTTCAACATCTAATTTCACAGCTTCTAAAATATCAAAAATTACCGCGGTCACATCTTGACTTAAATCACGATCATTAAAAATTTCATAAGCTGTAATTGTGACGTCAGTATCACTCGGCAATTGTTTTTGTTCTTCTTCTACCAAATGTTCAATCGGCAACAATGTTTGTTTTACTTCGATATGTAGAATCTCATCATGAGTCACATTTTCATCTTCAAGTTCAACTTCTTGTTCATTGAAGTAGGGAATCAGAATTGAGTGGAGATAAGGGCTAATATCCTGAATATTCAGAATTTCAACATCACGAGTTTGTTCAATCGTACTGATGTGGTCGTTCACTTCAATGAGGATATGATAGTAACTCATGTTGATCTCCATTAAGACTAAGATGATGTTTTATCAACACAATAGCATGAATAAATCCAAATAATCGACTCATAGTTAATATCTTGTGTGAAAACATAAAATTAGTAAAATAAGGCTCAAGATTTAAATCATTCTATTGTGAAAAACCCAATAGTTTTAAATCGGTATCTGTTAATTTAAAGTCTTTTGCATCCTGCTCTTTAATACGGGGATACATCAGTGATTTTGGGTCTTGTGTATGTTTTAACCCTAAAGCATGACCAAATTCATGAGCTAAAGTCAGTCGCAAATCATCGATTGATGAAAATTCATAGATAAAAATTTGGTTATCTTTAAATTGACCTTTGTGTAAAACTACTGGTTTAAAGGTTTGATTAAATTGAGCTACAGCATCCGCTAACTCTTGATGACGTTGATCAAAAGCTTTCATTTGCTGATCAAGTTGCTGTTTTTTTTGATTATATTCTTGAATTTTTTTTTGTATATCAACTGACTGATTTTCTAGATGCTGTCTGAGTTTTTCTATCTTTGCTAATTCAGCAGTATTCTTTTTGCTTGTGTTTAGTTTAGATAATTGCTGTTCATAATTTTCATGATCAACTTGATATTGAATTTTCTGCAACTCCAATTGGGTGGCAGTTTGAGTCAGATCCGCTTTGAACTCTTGAATTTGTTCATTTTGATTTAACCAAACTTGCTTATTTTGCTCCAGTTGGCTCAGATTTTCCGAACGTTTCATACTACGAACTTGGCGTTGATCAAAAACAATATTGATCACAAATTTTGCATTTGGATCATAAGAAAAATATTTTTGTCTCGTATCTTTTTCCCAAATAGCGGCTGCTTGTTTACTCAAATCAATGACATCTTGTTTGCTGATATTTAATCGAGGATCTACGTTGGCAATCCGATAATGCAGGGGATTTGCGGTGCTATAGCGTATTTGACTCTGAAAAGTATTTGACGAAACTTGAGCGAAAGTATACGTCGTTGCCAGCATGGAAAAGCACGCAGCAAAAAGCATAAAAAAAGAACGCATTGTTGGGAGATGAAACTTGAAAAAGGCTGTATTTTAATCAGTTGTTTTTAGTAGTCAAGCTGATGAATATAGCATCAAAACATCAATTTTAAGAATATTTCTGAAAATATAGGATAAAAAATCAATAAGAAATGATTAAAATTAATTTAATAAAAAATAAATATATGTGTGTATATTAATCAAAATAAAAGTGATAACAAATATTTAGTTTTAATAAAATAAATAATTAAGAAATTAAAATAATGTGAAATAAAAAATAATTTTTTATGCATAAATCACGTAATTTTATCGTTATAAATAACAAAAAATATACTTTTTGGTAAATTCTGTAAATATAGTCGGATCTTTCATGCTCACCGTTATTTGATGGATTGAACCAATTCTCGATCAGCGACTGCCAGCTCAAATTGATTTAAATTTTGTTTTTGGATTACCGGATACATGATCGATGTCGGGTCATCTGTATGCTCTAAACCTAAAGCATGACCAAATTCATGAGCTAATGTTAAACGTAAATCATCTTTTGATGAAAATTCATAAATATCAATTTGTTTGGAGTTGAAATTACCCTTGTGAAATAAGCGGGGTTGAAAGAGTTGATTAAATTGACTCGCGTTAAAGACTAATTTTTGATTGTTTTGATTTAATTTATTAATTTCTTGATTTAATTGCTGAGTTTTTTGATTATGTTGTTGAACCTCTTGTTGTAAAGCAATCGATTGTTGTTGTAAGTTTTTTTGGCGCTGTGATAATTGCTCAGCAGCACTTTTGGATGAAGACCTCATTTGATTGAAGAGTTGAGCTTCATCATTATATTTTTGAAATTCAGCTGCAAGACGTGTCTGTTTAGTTGCGATTAATGCTGTAGATTTTTGTATTTCATCTCTGAATTGTTGCAACTGCTGATTTTGCTTTTCCCAATGGGATTGATCTAGTTTCAGCTGATTTAATTCTTGTAGACGTTCAAGGCTTCTTTGTTGGCGATCATCAAAAACAAGATTAATTGTGAACTCAGCTTGAGGGTCATATATAAAGTTTTTTTTACCCGTTTCTCGTTCCCAAATTTCAGCAGCTTGTTGTGTTAATTCTATAATTTGCTGTTTCGTTAGTTTAAAGCGTGGATCGATATCAGCAATTCGATAATGCAAAGGCGTTTTTATGGATTCATGCTGATGAGTGCTCGCATTGTGTAAATTATTTTGTGCGAAACTTGGGGTAGGCAGGCAAGTACATAAACATGCCATCATAATGGCTAAAGATTGATAGCGCATGATCTAAACTCCCCAAGTAAAGACTTATTTTTCATCATTATTTTGAGGGCGTCAAAATGCTATCTAGTTAATAAATAAAAGTAAAAATTGTGACTTTTTCCCAATAATTAAAAAATTGAATCGAACAATTAGCATTCTTTAAAATAAAAAAATATGGTAATTTTTTGATCTAAAGTGCAAAAATATCAATGTATTGAATCCATATCATGCTTAAATTGCTGAAATAATAGGCTGAAAACTCCAAACTGTTAACTTTTGTAAATTTTCTGAAAAATTGAAAAGTTTTATACTTTTTAGTTAAAAATCGCCCAATTGTGACATTTATCGCCCATCTAAATTTAGTCATTTTATGAGTGATAACGAGATAAGCATTTGCTTTGATTATCTTGCTGATAAAAGCGAGCGGTCAGCTTGGGTTAAACGAAAATGTGCAGTATCTTGATCTTTCATTATTGGATGCATTAGTGCTTGCGGATCATCACTGTGTTCTAGACCCAAAGCATGACCTAGCTCATGCGCAATCGTTAAGCGTAAATCATCCGTTGATTCAAACTCATAAATTAATATTTCTTTGCCATTAAATAAGCCTTTATGAAATAAATGTGGTTTAAAACGTTGCTTGTATTTCTGCACTGATGCATCTAATTGTTGGTTAAGAGCGTTAAGTTCATCTACTTTTTGATTTAACTGATTAATCCTTTGATTATATTGATTTATTTCTTGTCTCACTAATTCAGTATTCGTTTGTAGTAGTTGTTGCCTTTGTTGAAAATATACAAAGGAAGCTTGATTTTGTTGAGCGGAGAGTCGCTCTTGATTGTATTGCTGAATTTGTTGATTAAGTTGCTGTTGTTTTAAATCCAGAAATTGCTTACTACGAATAACTTCTTGTTCAATTTGATCTAATTGCTGTTTTTTATCTTTCCAGACCTGTTGATTGGCTTCGAGTTTAGTTATATGTTCTCGACGTTGTTCACTTTCTTGTTGCCGTTCATCGTAAATCAGACGAATTGCAAGCTGGGCATTCGGATCATAAACAAAATAATCTTGACCTGTACCATCTTTCCAAATTTGTGTCGCTTTTTGGCTAATCTCTTGTACTTGTTCAATACTAAGTTTAAAGCGAGGATCGACATCAGCGATTCGATAACGTAAACGATGATCGAATGGATGTATGATTCGATCGAGCAAAGCATTAAATTTAAGTTGAGGATGTTGTCGAGTTTGATAACCAGACCATAAGATGAAAACGACGATGACAATAACAATGATTTGTTTCATTGAGTACTTTTTTGGAATAAGGGCTGATATAAGCTAGGCACAACTAAAATGCCCCAAAGCAGAGTAGAGAGAATACTTCCTAACTCATAAAAAATTGCTCCGATGCCTTGCATGAAAGACCATGAGAAGCTAGGTAGCAGGTAAATTAAGAGAATAGGAAAATAACCATATATGTATATTTTTCTTGCCCATTCTTTCAACATGAGCAATCCTATTTCTACAATGATAAAAACAATAGATGCACTTCCCAAAATGACCCATTCCCATAACTGAGGTTCTTGATGAAGTATTTCTTCAATGACAAGCGATATTTCATTATAGGATTCAAAAAATCCATATATAAATGCAGTAATCCAAAAAAATACAATCATCAATCTAAATTTAGTTTTTGTAATAATCGGGTCAGTTTTCATTTTTTATAGCGTAATGTTTTAATGTTTTGGATTATACATACAATATTTTAGCTGTATCAAATTGATATCGTTGGATTGGCTCAGTTGAATCTATTTTAATGCGAGGGATTACTTGTCAACAATGCCTACAGCTGCCATATTTAAGGTACTGAAATAAAACAATTACCGATAAATAAAATGCAAAGGACGTTGCATGCTGAAATATTTACTTAAAGCACCTGATTCAACATGGGTTGCCTCTTCGCCAGCTAAGGCAAAAGCTGAAAATTTAAAAATCAAATATTTGGGGACAGCAGGATTTATTGTTTCTGATCAGCATCGTACGATCGTACTTGATCCTTTTATCAGTCGCCCAACCTTAACTCAAACATTTACTCAACCTTTATTGAGTGATCCAGAATTAGTTAGACAATATATTCCAAGTGCAGATGATGTGTTAATTGGGCATGCTCATTATGATCATATTTTAGATGCACCAGAGGTATGTAAACAAACAGGCGCACGTTTAATTGGTTCTCAAGCAACCTTAATGTATGGACGATCAGCAGGGTTATCTGAATCGCAAATGCTTGAAACGAAGGGGCGGGAAGTCATTGATTGTGGTAAATGGCAAGTTGTTGGTTTGCCATCCATTCATGGCAAAGCATTGTTTGGTCGTGTGCCTTTACCCGGTGATATGACTACACCACCACCATATCCACCAAAGTTTCATCATTTACGGCATGGGCAGGTATTCAATTGGTGGATTGATACAGGCAAACTTAAAGTCGTTCATATTGATTCTGCTGACTTTATTGAACAGGAGTTGCAGGGTAAGCAGGCAGATATTGTTTGCTTATGTGCGATTGGGCGTAAATACCGTCCTAACTATGTCAAAGATGTGGTGCGATTACTGAAACCAAAATACATTATTCCATGTCATTGGGATAGCATGGTGACGCCGATTGATACAGTTCCTCAGTTGTTGCCAGGGGTGAATATTCCTGAATTTCTTGATGAAATAAAAGCTTGTGGGATAGTGCCTTTGTTTATGCCGATTTTGGGTGAGTTGTATTTTGATCAAAGCAATGAATCCTAAAATATAAAAAAACCGCGCATGCGCGCGGTTTTCATACTGAGGAAATTATTCTTGTATAATCTGCTGATCATTTTCTAAAGTTATATATTCTGGTAAATTTGAACGATAAACTAATATTAATCCTATGAAATTAAAAGTGAATATAACCAATTCAATTAAATATTTAATATTGTATGGATTTTTATTGCGATGATTGAATGCATATAAACTGATATCAAACTTATAAACTTGAAAAGTGATATAGCCCAATAAACCTAAGCTCAAAAATATAAAACCCATCCCAAAAGGATAGCGTTGAGGTACTGATAGTATTTGCAAGAAAAATATTGAAATGAAAAATCCAAGGACAAAGTTGGCATCGATTCCTAAGGATTGCAGATAATTTAAAGGATAGAGTAAAGGGGTTGAGGGTAATATTATAAGAAGATTGCCAATTGGGTAAAGTAGCATTATGGATAGGCTGGTTGCTAAAAGAATTAACTTAATTATTTTTTCCATATTCTTAACTAGTTATATAAAATTTGGATCAATATACTTAGTATGAATTCTAAGTTCAATAAAAAAACCGCGCTTTCGCGCGGTCTTTTTTTAAAGAGACAAATTATTTTTTGTCGTCTTTTACTTCTGTGAACTCAGCATCTACAACGCCATCGTCCGCTTTCTGTTGACCTGCATCACCACCTTGGAATGCATTTGGATCAAAACCTTCTGCGCCGCCAGCACCTTGTGCTTGTTCATAAGCACGTTGCGTGATTGGCATCAAGATGTTTTGTAAAGCTTCAGTTTTCGCTTTGATGTCTTCAACATCATTTTCTTTAGTTGCTGCTTCAAGCTCAGAAACCGCAGTAGCGATTGCAGTTTTTTCATCTTCAGTCACTTTGTCACCTAGATCTTTAACTGCTTTATTCGAGCTAGAAACAAGCGCATCCGCTTCGTTACGAGCTTTCGCTAACTCTTCAAATTTACGGTCTTCTTCAGCATTCGCTTCAGCATCTTTGATCATTGCTTCGATTTCAGCATCAGACAAACCTGAGTTTGCTTTAATCTGGATTGATTGCTCTTTACCAGTGCTCTTATCTTTAGCTGATACTTTCAAGATACCATCAGCGTTGATGTCGAACGATACTTCAATTTGCGGTACACCACGTGGAGCAGGTGGAATATCGCCTAATTGGAAGTTACCCAACAATTTGTTTTGTTGAGCCATTTTACGTTCACCTTGGTAAACCGAAATATCTACAGCAGGCTGGTTGTCAGCAGCAGTAGAGAACACTTGTGATTTCTTCGCAGGAATCGTGGTGTTTTTCTCAATGATCGGAGTTAATACACCGCCCATTGTTTCGATACCTAAAGTTAACGGTGTTACGTCTAATAAAAGTACGTCAGTTTTGTCACCAGACAACACCGCACCTTGAATTGCTGCGCCAATCGCAACTGCTTCGTCAGGGTTCACGTCTTTACGTGGCTCTTTACCGAAGAATTCTTGTACTTTCTGTTGAACCATTGGCATACGAGACTGACCGCCCACCAAGATCACGTCAGAGATGTCAGAAGTCGAAAGACCAGCATCTTTAAGCGCGATACGGCAAGGTTCAATGGTACGAGCTACTAAGTCAGCAACTAAACCTTCAAGTTTCGCACGTGTTACGTTGATCACTAAGTGTTTAGGACCAGTCGCATCAGCAGTGATGTATGGAAGGTTGATTTCAGTTGCATTTGATGAAGAAAGCTCGATTTTTGCTTTTTCAGCAGCTTCTTTCAAACGTTGTAACGCAAGTGGATCATTTTTCAAGTTCACACTTTGTTCTTTCTTAAATTCTTCAACCAAGAATTCAATTAACGCGTTATCAAAGTCTTCACCACCAAGGAAAGTATCACCGTTTGTTGATAACACTTCGATTTGTTGGTCGCCATCAAGGTCAGCGATTTCAATGATTGATACGTCGAATGTACCACCACCTAAGTCGTAAACCGCGATTTTACGATCGCCTTCTTTTTTGTCCATACCGAACGCAAGTGCCGCAGCAGTTGGTTCGTTGATGATACGTTTAACATCAAGACCTGCAATTTTACCTGCATCTTTAGTTGCTTGACGTTGTGCATCATTAAAGTAAGCAGGAACAGTAATTACTGCTTCAGTTACCGTTTCACCTAAATAGTCTTCTGCAGTTTTTTTCATCTTTTTCAAGATTTCAGCAGAGATCTGTTGAGGTGCAAGTTTCTTATCGTTTACTTCAACCCAAGCATCGCCATTGTCTGCTTTGATGATTTTGTAAGGTACAAGACCGATGTCTTTTTGTACTGCTTGATCTTCGTAGCGACGACCAATTAAACGCTTGATTGCGAATAATGTATTTTTTGGGTTAGTTACTGCTTGGCGTTTCGCGCTTTGACCAACAAGGATCTCGCCATCTTTATATGCAATGATCGATGGAGTGGTACGTGTGCCTTCAGCATTTTCGATTACTTTTACTTTATCGCCTTCAAGTACAGCAACACATGAGTTGGTAGTACCTAAGTCAATACCAATAATTTTTGCCATTTGGGATGTTCCTCTAAAATTTTGTGAATCCCCGATTTCTCCAGTGACAAAGGGGAGAATCAAAAGGGGATTTTCTTGTTATTCGATATGAGAGTTAATCGGTTTTTTTCAAGCATTTTTGTGAAAAAAAATTAAAAAACTCTCAAATTTCCACATTTTTGAGCAAATAAATGCTTTGCTCGCAGATTATTGACCTACCATTACCATCGCTGGGCGAAGTAAACGACCATTCAAGGTATAACCTTTCTGTAAAACAGTACCGATTTGGTTCGCTTGAGCATTTGGATCGATACCAACTGCTTGATGTAGGTCCGCATTGAAACCATTTTTAGTATCAGCCTCTACAACGCCAAACTTTTCAAGTGTGCTTAGGAGTGATTTTAACGTCAGCTTAATTCCTTCAAGTACAGGCGTTTCTTCTTCACCTGCAGCTTGAATAGCGCGTTCTAAATTGTCGACAGAATCTAATAATTCTTTGGCGAATTTTTCCAGCACAGTTTCTTTATGCTTTTCAGATTCACGTTGAATGCGTTCGACACTTTTTTGTGCTTCATAAACCGCATTGGCAGTACGTGCTTTTTCGAGCTTTAAGCTCTCTTCAAGTTTGGTGATTTGCGCTTGTAAATCTTCAACGCTAAGCTCGTTTGCTTGCTCTACACCTTCAGCTTGAGTTTGTTCAGTTTGTTGCTCATTTTGAATGTCTTGAGCTTGCTCATTGTGCTCATTAGCCATTGATGATCTCCGTTGAAAAAAGTTCTTAAACATGTACAGTCCTTTTTGCAGTGAATGCTCATAGGGTCAAACCCGAACTGCCACATCTTGGTCATTTATAGATAAGGATGAGGTATGGGCAAGGCGACAAAATTCAAGCGTTCAGATCTATTTAAATCTTTTAATTTTGCTGATTTAAGTAAAAATTTAAGTTTTCGATCACAAAAGCAATAAATTCTTGGGTTATTTTAGGTAAATGTTGTCTAGAGGCATACACCAGTGACAAGGTCAGATCAGGCGCCGAAAAATCGGTAAACACCTGATGTAAATGTTGTTGAGCAATATCCTTACGTACTAATAAAGTGGGCAACATTGCAATGCCTTCTGCTTTAAGACACATTTGATAAAGTGCAATCACATCATTACTTTTAAACGTAACATTTAATGGATAATTCTGTGGTTGCTGATCTGTATCAAACAAAGTCCAATACTGATTATGGGTATGGTGCGCGATACACTCATGTTGAATCAGTTGGCTTGGATGTGACAGGAGAGCGTGGTCTTGTAAATAATGTGGATGGGCGCAAAAAGTAGATTCGATTTGACAGACAGGACGAGCAATCAGCCCATCGGCAACTTTCTGTGTGATTCTGAGCGCAAGATCAACCTGAGCATCTATGAGGTCTACCGTATTTTCAGTTAAATAAACATCAAAGTGGATATGTGGATAGAGTTTTTTAAATTGTTTAATACATTCATTCACACCAAGCTGAAATAAAAACAAACCACAGGTAAAGCGAATCGTGCCACTCTGTTGTTCGGGTGCAGCTAAACCTTCTAATAATTGTTGCTGCTGTAAAATATTTTCACAATAAACCAGTGCTTTCTCACCCGCAGGGGTGAGTGAAACTTTGCGCGTGTTACGTTGGAAAAGTCGAGTCGAGAAGGTATGTTCAAGATGATCTAAATAGCGAGAGACCATTGCTTTAGAATAGTCTAAATGTTCAGCTGCCTTGCTCAGATTGCCTTGTTGAGCAATACAAACAAAGACTTGAATGGCTTTTAAAGTATCCATATTAATAGTTATTGTTGCAAAATATGCAACATTTTATCTTAATTTAGAGTGTTTATTTAGCAAAAATTGCAACGTAAAGTATCTTCTATCAGATAGGAGATGAATAAATGAACGTTAAACCTTATGCATTAGCACTTACTGTATTGGCTGCAAGCTCAACCAGTTTTGCACAAGAATTAAAAATTCAGAATTTTTTAGCAAAGCCTGAGCATTTTGGCGTAACTTCGACTTTAATCGAAGGTGATAAAGAAGTTTTGCTAGTAAATGCACAATTTTCTAAATCAGAAGCATTGCGTATTGCTGCCGATATTTTAGATAGTGGAAAAAGCTTAAAAACCATTTTTGTCAGCTATGGCGATCCTGATTTCTATTTTGGCTTGGATGTATTTAAACAATATTTTCCGAATGTACAAATTATTGCAACACCTGAAACGGTGAAGCATATTCAAGATACGCAAGCGCTAAAAGTCGCTTATTGGGGACCAAAAATGGGAGCCAATGCGCCGAGCAAGATTATTGTTCCGCAAGCGTATACGGCTAAAACATTAAAGTTAGAAAATGAAAATATTGAAATCAAAGGTAATAAAGAGCTGACTTATTTATGGATTCCAAGCGCTAAAGCAGTTGTAGGTGGTATTCCTGTGTCTTCAGGCATTCATTTATGGATGGCAGATACACCAACCACTAAAGATCGTCATGAAGTTATTCAAACTTTGGAAAATATCAAATCCTTAAATCCAAAAGTTGTGGTGCCAGCGCATATGAAATCAGGTGCAGCCGAAGGATTGGATGCAGTTAATTTCTCTATTGACTATTTAAAGCAATATGAAAAAGCAGTTAAAGTCACAAATGACTCAACAACGCTCATTCAAAAGATGCAAACTCAATATCCTAATTTAACCGAAACAAGCAGCCTAGAATTGGGTGCAAAAGTGGTTAAAGGCGAGATGAAATGGCCTTAATATTGGGCTGAAATAAAAACCGTGAAGACAATTCACGGTTTTTTGTCTTGATTTAGACTAAAGATTCAGCTAATTACAATGTAAGCTTATAAGAGGATTTCACAAGCTTTATATAAATTATAAAAAATGAAGATAATGCCTTTTTCTGATGTTGTCTTAGTGCTGATATCAGTAAAACTTTTGATTAGATAATTGTTTAGCTGTTTTTGAACAATCAAAAAAATGCGTGAAGCTTAAATTGAATCGATTTAATAAAAATTGCAAAAACCTCCTGCATCAATAACAAACTGCAACTAATCCTCATCACGTTTAAGAAAAAAATTGTGAATGATAGGCAACGCAAAGACAACTTTGCTTTTTGTCATAATGAAAGGAAATACGTAATGAAAAAGTTAGCATTGATTTCTATGGTTGTATCGGGTGTTGCTTTCACAGCTGTGGGTTGCTCAACTCAAGGTGGTTTGGATGCTTCTGGTTCAGCTCAAACGAGCGCAAGCCCAACAGGCGTTCAAGGTGGTGTAGGCGTGCAAGCAGGTACATCAGTTGATGTTCAACCTGGTAATGCATCTGCTGATGTTTCTGGTTCAGTATCAGGCTCTGCGGGTGCGGATGCATCTGCACAGTAAGTTAATCTTTGACTTAATTAGACGATAGATTGTCATGTCGATGCCAACACATCAATCTATTCATATACTGCTATATATGAAAGCGATTAGGTCAAGTAAATAACTAAATTTGAAAGAACTAGGATCCAACCGACCCTGGTTCTTCTTATTTGAATTGAACACTTCTCTTTGATTTGGATAAATGGAATAGACATTTAATCGAAGCAATAGATTTTTTCAGCTAGCAATCATGAAATCTGATAGATCACAATTCTATTGTAAAGTTTAGATGCGAGATCAGCAGAAGGATTTTCAGTATTTATTTCCCCAAACGGACAAACAAAACGAATTACTAAAAGTCAGTTTTAAGTTGTGATTATAAATACAGATAAATGAATCAATTGGCATAAAAAGCACATACGCATAAGCAGAATGGTTAATGACTTTTTAAGATCATGGCTTTAGGTTACAGCATGATTTTAATTCTTTATCTTGATCTCAGACTTTATAAAGGCATATAGTCAATGTGGACAAGAACTATGGACAGCGCGATAAAGGGGAAGAACGTGACAGCATTACCTCAGAAAATTCAAACAATTTTAGATAAAGGACAAGGTCCAGCTGCACGAGCACTTGATAAGTTACCTAAAATTATTCAAGAGTCTCTGGCTAAACTTTTAGGCTATCCATACCAATATCCAGATTTAGACGCATTTATAAAATGTTTAATGGCAGTTCAAATTAAGCAAGGTCATATTGGCTTTATTGGAGATGATCCGATCGAGTCAAGACGTCAGTTTGATACCCAAATGTTAGCAATCTTAAATAAAGCTACATTTATTGAATCCGTTGAAGATATTCGCTTACCCTTACAAAGCGGCACCGTATTCGCGCGGCATTATCACCCAGCACCAAATAAAAAGCTTCCAATGATCGTGTTTTATCACGGTGGTGGTTTTGTGGTGGGTGGTTTAGATACCCATGATGAAGCATGTCGTTTAATCGCTAAATATGCCAAAGTACAAGTTCTCAGTATCGATTATCCACTAGCACCAGAAGCATCGCCGCAACTGCTTATTAAATCTTGTGAAGATGCTTTGGCATGGGTATATCAAAACCGCCGTCAACTGAAAATTTATAAAAATCGTATTGCTGTTGCTGGTGATAGTGCTGGTGGAAATATTAGTACAGTTGTGGCGCAGCATGCCGCTGGGAAATCTTATGCACCACAAGCACAACTACTCATTTATCCAGTGGTAGATTTCAAAAGTAGACATCCATCATTTTATGCTTATGGGCAAGGCTTAGTATTAACAAGCAAAGATGTTGACTATGTCACTGACTATTATGCAACTCAACACAACATTGCTTTAGATGATCCATTAATTTCTCCAACCTATGGAAACCTTAAAAAGCTTGCTCCAGCATACGTTATTACAGCTGGTCACGATTTACTTCATGATGAAGGTGAAATTTACAGCCATAAACTGAGACAGAGTGGTGTGAAAGTTCAATATGTAAATTATCCTGATCAAACACATGGTTTCATTAACTTAACGCCTGTGTTTAATAAAGCTAAACGTAATACGATTGAAATTGCCAAAAACTTTAGAAAATTTTGGGATAAACATAATTAATAAAGTCTAAGCCGATGTTTCACGTGAAACATCGGTTTTTTGATTTAAAGATAACAAATAGAAATAGTAAAATAGAATCAGCAAAATTAAGATGATCATTCACAACAAATCTATGTTCAAGCCGAGAAAAGCAATGATGAAAAAGTTGTTCATGACAACAGGTTTAATTTTGGCAAGCAGCCATTTATTTGCAAATACCATGGTTGATATGAAAACCAGTATGGGGAATATTGAAATCGAGCTTTATGATGATAAGGCACCTGTCTCTGCAAAGAACTTCGAAAGCTATGTAAAAAGCAACTTCTATACGGGTACTATCTTTCACCGTGTGATTCCAGGTTTTATGGTTCAAGGCGGTGGTCTTGATGCAAATATGGTTGAGAAGAAGACTAAAGCGCCGATTGTAAATGAGGCAAACAATGGTTTGAAAAATACTCGTGGCACTTTAGCAATGGCGCGTACCAGTGATCCGAACTCAGCGAGTAGTCAATTCTTTATTAATGTCGCAGATAATAACTTTTTAAATAAGTCACCGATGGATGCGGGTTACGCCGTTTTCGGTAAAGTGACTAAAGGTATGGATATAGTTGATAAAATCGTAAAAGTGCCCACTGCTAACTTTGGTATGCATCAAAATGTGCCAAAACAACCGATTAAAATTATTAGTGTACAGATAAAGAATACTAAGTAAAAAACAAAGCAGAAATATGAATTAAATATTTCTGCTTTAATTTTATATGGTTACAGCTATATTGTTCGCTTGTTGAACATGTTTGTGTGTAAAAAAAGAACACTCAATAAAACAAGG
>Ga0209599_10000458_pt1 | contig 26605 bp, 20 predicted proteins | sample Shrwel_input2_FT_FD_187534 | JGI IMG/M metagenome (GOLD analysis project Ga0209599, IMG submission 187534) | Subsurface microbial communities from deep shales in Ohio, USA - Utica-3 well 1 S input2 FT (SPAdes) (version 2) ...
AGAAAAGCGTTAGATTGGCTTACACCATTAGAGAAATTTGCTCAGCTTGTTGATTATCATAAGACTTTTCAAACTGTCGCACCTCATGTTTGAATTCGCCCTTCTTGTACGCCACAATGTACCTCAGCCGAAATTTAATTGTAATTTTTTGTATTAAAAATGACTCGGAACTCAAACAATTTTTAGGCTATCTGCCTAATTTTTAAAAAATAATCTCAATTAGAATAAATATTTATTCTATTTTTATCAACAACTTAATGTGATACTTTTAAAACTGGTTAGCAGACTGGGATCACTGAAGGATACTAAAAGGCATCCTTCTTTTTTTCCCTAATAATTAATATTTACTGAATCTTAAAGACTTTAGTTTTAGAGATTCAGTTAGTAACACAACCTAAAACATTATTATTTTTCGATGGTTATTACTAATGAAACTACTAAGCAAATTTTTTAGTGTGTATTTGAACAATATAAATGTAAACAATAAATACTTTAATTTTAGAGATTTTAAGGAAAATAAAAAACCTTTGATTTAACAGAATAATTTTAAAAAAAACTTATCAGTATTTAGATCTGATCTAAACTTTCTGCGAGACAATAAAATATGTCAAAATCAAAAAAGGGGATTCAAAATTACCGTGTAGCTGTAAAAAATCTGCACTTAAAGTGTTATCCAAAATGTATGCATGCATATCAAATATGGATAGCTTTATTCCTCCAATTGAGTGATAAACAACAGAACTACCATCTTGATTTAGCTTTTAAACAGAATATCGACATTCCACTCATTACCACTAACACACTGGGTCACTATTTTTTTAGTAGTCATTTCAGCTGGATCTATGCCTATTTTTACAACAAGAATAAAAATGAATTTACGTTTAGAGCTTATGAGAAAAATAATTCCTACGAATTCACAATCCAGGCTTTAAGCGAAGTAATGGCCTTACTGTGTTCCGGATTACATCACTCAATTCATGGCTTAGATATCATCGCGCATTGGCTAAATGAACAATACTTAGCCGCACATCTTCAGGAAGTTTTCGGACAGGAAGTTTTAACTATCAATCATCTAAGAGAATTATCAGGGCTATCTAAATCCCAAAGTCCAGTAAGTTCTATTTCAAATTATGCTGGTCCACTTTCATTAGAAAAAATTCTGGCTGGAATATCATCATGAACGGATATAGTTACTTAGAAGATACTCAAGAATTAAAGCTTGAGCCATTTCGAGACTTCTATCAAGCACTGGCAGAAGCAAAGCTAGAAAGTTTTCAAAATTCAATCAAACTCAATGACTTCATTAAACCTACTGAAATTATTGAACTTAACAATATTATAAATCAAAAACTTATAGAAAAATCAATCAGTGAATATCCTCTGGTTCATTATCTTATTGCAGTCATTAATACCCCTTCAGCATATCAAGCTAATGCCCTGAAATGGGCCATTTTCAATACTAGATGTATTGAATTGCTTGATAGCAAAGAACATGCAGCCACCGTAGCAAATCTTTGTATGCGTTTTCGTTTAGCCTGCAGAAAAAGGGAATACCATTGGCTTTATAACTTCTTACCAGCTCTCCCGATGGAGTTGGAGGATCTACTTGAGTTTTTAAATAAAGCTGAAACAGAGAATAAAAATTTACTTGAACGTTCTACTCCAAAATTAACAGCAAAACAAATTGGACAATTGGCAAATATCCGCGTTATTTATACGTATGCGCATACGCAATCAGATCGGCAAAAAAGACACAGGCAAAATAATCCAAGCGCCCAGGAGCCTCCTCAAATCGATGTTAGGAAAACATCAAAAATAACTATCGATGATGAGCAAACACATCAGACTTATTTTGAACGCGGTATAGCAAAACAACCACGTGAGGATAAAACTATAGAAAAAGTTGAAGACCATAATTTTGAATTCAACCCACTAGAGCAATCTTCTATTACAGCTCAGATCAATAATCTCAAAAACAGAATTCTGCATCAAAACAAGAATGAATTAATGAGCAAGTCAAATCCTCATGTCTTCGATTTACCTACCGCACAGTACATTATGCAAATTTTATTAGAACGGGCAGAAAACTCTCCAATTCATGCATTGCTTTTATTCTCAGTACTTAGTTTCACGCATTATGAAGAGCTACTGGTATTCAGAACTCGTTTCTTTCTAAGCTCAAGAAGTAAAGAAATCCGTTTTAGTCATGAAAACTGTTTTTTCAAGCAAGGTATTGATAATTCGAAATTTAAAGATGCATTATTAAAAGAATATATGCTCAACATTGGTAATTCTTTTACCATCCCCTTACCCAAAGTTTATTTAGATCGAATCTTTCAGTTAAAAAATTGGGATAAAGCTGATATTGCTTCTGATGTACAAGATTATCTACGTAGAATCAGTGATGATCTTACTTTCCCTTTAACAACTCAAAATCTTCCTCGTTTAATCAGTGACATTACATTGAATGAACTAGGATATGAATTAGAAAGTAAATTATTCGCTGGAGAAAATGTTAATAACTACACTCCATGCCATTATTTCTCAACGAAAATTATTGATATCTTAGATATTTATATTCAAACACTTGATCTGGTTTGCCCTCAGCTTGACACTGGATATATTGAGGAATTTAAATCCCCTATTACGTTTGGCAGTCAGCAAGTACCGAATCTCCCATTCGTCCAGTCTTTTTTTTACCAGCTTGACCACAAAGTTAGGAATAATCTCAATCCCTTTCAGACTTTAAATCATTATTCGATGTGGCTTTGGCATATTTGCATGTTGACAACTTCAGCACGGCCGAGTGAGTCCTTCCCGCCCAGTCTAGATTATATTGACCTTGACAACAAATTGATGGCTGTTGCAGATAAAGAGCAGCGTTATTCAGGCACCATTGGACGCTATTTACCTTTTAATAATTTTCTTCGTGATGAAATACAGCATTACCTAAAGTATTTGAAATATTTTCTGCAGCTCGCAAAAGCCTATTTGACGCAAGAACAAGTACAAGCAATCCAAGAGGTCTTCGATGGTGAACGTCTCTTGCTCTTATTTTACGATTCGAAAGGATATGTCCGAAATCTGGAACTTTCTGATATTCAAAAATACTGTACCGAAATAGCATTACAGCGCAATTGGACCCGCCATTTCGCTCGCTATTTTTTTGCCCAATACTGCAATGAAGATCTAATAAATGGCATCTTTGGTCATGATGAAGCTATGCAGGAACTGTTTGACCGCTATTCAGGTTTTAAGACAATAGATTACGATCAGATTAGAGCAGCACAAGACAAGCTGGTCGAAATCTTAGCGCTTAAAAGCATGTCTACGTTTACAGGAATGACTATTGCATGAGCAAACATCCGCACTCGCTAAAACGATTAAAAAAGCAAAGAGAGAAAAAAAAGTTTTTTTTGCAATTATTTAGCGAAAAATTCACAGAACTCACACCCGAAAATTATCCAGAAATTTTTCGACAAGTTGACGATCGACTTTTAGAGCACTGTAAGTCAAATATCCGAAGCTACCAAATCGCACGTATAGAATTTGCTAAATATATCAAGCGCTTTAATCTTTCATCGAATCACCACTATCCGGTGCCTGCCGCCCCCGTGAGGTACGAAAGGTCTCTGCCACTACAAAATATTGAAACCTTAAAACATGGCAAAAAGGTGACTCAATTTGCCAAAAATTTGATTGCTCACTGGACAGAACATAATGACTTCAGTCCAACTCAATCCCTCGCTTTTTGTTTGATCAGTTCAATATTATTTAATGGCATTTATAACCATGCCGAATTGCAATTTTTTTTAAAAATTATTTTAAAAACAAAGAAATTTCAAAGTTTTTTAAACCTAAATCATATGGTAACACTCGAAATCCCGAACCGGAATTTCGGTAATCAGCGTATAAATGACCCTGATTTTTCAGTCAGCTATACAAAAACGTTTGTGCTACACGACATTGTGAAATGCTGGATCTACAGACTAAAACATCAAAAGTTTGATTTATTTTCGGATATTGAAGATGCAGAACATCTGATTAACGCTTGTATTATTGAATGCTTCCCCGAGGAAAAGCTACGTTGTAAAGACCTGTTAAAATACGGTTTTTACTATACACAGTTCCTGAAAAACAGCGGACTGGATCAAATGTCCATTTGTATCTTAAAAAATGAAATTTACAGTTCCAGTCCTCTCGAAAAACAATTAGAAGCTTATTTTGTTCAGTTTGAACAAAAGCACACCAATAACATTAAAGTTGAGAATACTTGTGAAAACCATCAGGCCCACTCTAGAGTCAATATCGCATCAGATATAGCAGAAACTCTTGTAGAAATACGTCAAGCCATTCGTGCAAAAAACTATAAAGATCAACTCATAGGGTTATATTCCAGAGAACTGTCTCCTGCCTTAGAGCGTTTGTTGCTGTGGAGCATTCTACGTTCAAAATTAACGGAACCTCAACTGGACCTTCTCAATCATATTATTCAGCAGCAGCAACGATTTAAGCGCAAGCTTATACGTGCAGATTTTCAGCCGCTCAAGCAAAGTTCTCTGAAGACCATGTTTTCACAGTTTGCAGTCCATTGGCTGCAGGCAACGCAAGACAAAGATATTTCATCATTTTCAAATGCTGATTTTGAAGATCTGTATGGAGAAATGCTTTTATTAAGGAAGGAAACAACTAGAGAGACTTTACAAAAACGTCTACAGGAGTTTCATCACAAACAGACATTATTTTTTAACGCGCCCACTGTGGATCTGGATAGTTTAATCCAAGTAAAAATCTGCAGAACCGCATTGATCTCGCCCCATATTTTTTACCGCATGCTAGAGCAGCTCGAAAATACTCAAGATATTTCAATTCAGGATAAAAATATATTTAAACTGATTTTTATTCTGGGGTTCAGAGTCGGACTACGGATCAATGAAACATTGAATATCTTCGTACGTGATCTATTTATTGGTGCAGATGCTGTGATACTCACCATTCGCAACAATCGCAATAAAAATCAAAAAAGCTACTCAGCTTACCGCAAGATTCCTTTACATCATCTACTTAAAGCCGATGAATTACATGCATTTAAAACATATAGTCAGAATAGAAAACGCCTGCTAAAAGAACAAAGAAAATCAGTTACTCAACCGCTATTTTTAAAACAGTCCCTAGAAGAAACTCACGAAAATGAAGTCAATGCTCTCTTGAAACAATTGATCCAGTCTGCTTCTGGAGAACACAGTTTTACTTACCATACTCTGCGTCATTCAGCATTTAATCATCTCTATCTGGTTTTAAAACACTCACCGCTTGCTGATGCATTTACAGACTATACGCCAAATGATCAACTACGCATCCGTTATGCATTGCTGCGAAACAAAAATACTCAGCAAACCTGGTATGCGCTTTCTCATTTTGCCGGGCACCTAACGCCTGAAACCACTTGTTCAAGCTATCTGCATTTAATGCATCTAGCAATTAGCTACCAGCTGAATCAAATGCACAGCCCGCTTCCTAAAGAAGCCTATTTTAATATTCTGAAACATGATGATTCTATTAAATATCCTGTTCAGCAGCGGGCGATCAAACAGTTTTTATTTGAGCAACTCACTAAAGACCGTTACAGGCAACATGATCATCAATTTCAACTAGGTCAACAGAAATCGCCTGATTCACTGATGCTAGGAGCTCATGACTCAGAGATGACTTTTGAATTATTGCATCACATTCTTGCAGTAGAAAAAGAACAAGACCTTATGTTACCTGAAGCCATTCCTTTGCAAATCGCGCAAAAATTACGTGCTAGAGCCCAGCATTTGAAAACCTCCTGTGTAAACCAAAAAAAATCATCGAGGTTATTTACCACAGATTTTTTAAGGAAAACTCCGAATGCATTGGTCACCATGTTGCCAACCAATCAGGAGGAAAAAAAGGTCATTCAACATGTTCAGGAGCGTTATGCAATTGTACAAAGTAAATACAAAAAACAGCTTCATACGATCTACTCAATTTATCTTGAAAAAGTTCAGCCCAATTCAGCCCAGTTAATTTTTGAACTCAATGAAAAACGGCAACTGAAGAAACTTCTTTCTTTTATTCATAGCCTATTTCCCAAAAAATATCTTCATTTAGAACTCTCTCAGCAGAGCAAGACAGAGCTCAAAAGCACATTACAGGATTTAGCATTACGGACAGAAAATTTTAGCCTGAATGAGGAGGAAGAGCGAATCAAGTTCTCTTTCAAGTATAAAGATGCAAAAGCACTTGGGGTATTCAAACTACTGATGTATCTCATGATAGTTTCTCATCTTTAATGCAAATTATTGGATAAGTTTGCCACGCATTCTTATTCGTGGTTTACCAGTCATTCCTGTAATGATTTAATATAGACTTCCAAGCGTGAGTGATTAAATTAATCATTTTAAAGAGCAATAACTGTTTGTCCCACTAGCCAAAAATGTCTGTCCAAGTTAGCACAAAATTTAATGATCATTTAAACAAGAATTTGCAGTATTGATTTACAATTTGAAGTGAATAAAAAAAGTATAAATTGCCGCAGTGGGATGAAATTGAAGCAATATTTTCAGAATATGATGAATAAATTGTGAATCGGTACTAAATTAAGGTATCAGGCAAGGCAAAGCGCTGCCCATCGACCTCATTGCTCCAAACCACTTGTACCAGATATTCCAGATTAACCTGATAGCAAATACCGGTTCCTCGCGACAACAGGCGAAACTGATTGAGCTTAAAGCAGGTTGTTAGGCTCTATTAGATTGTAAATGTCTAATTAGACTTCTTTAATCTAATAAGATCTAATCAGGCCAATTAAGCACCCTCCTTACCGATCAAATGGCTTATTTTATAAATCCATTATTTTGTGTTTTAATAGATATATATAGATATAAGACCCAATATTATGGATTTAAAATTCAAAAAACCTGAAGAGGTTGTTACTTTATTATGTGAAAGGCTTCGCAAAGAACGACTTTATCTAGAAATGACTCAGGCAGACGTCGCTACACGTGCTGGTATTAGTGTGAATACAGTATCTAATCTGGAAGCTGGTCGAAATGTTTCATTTGAAAATTTAGTACGCGTTGCCATGGTATTGGGCCGATTAAAAGAATTAGAGGAACTCTTCAAACCTCATTTAAACAGTGTAAATGACATTCTCCGCTATGAGAGCAATACGGCTCGCCAACGTATCAAAAGGAAATAAGTGCATGCTCAAAAAACTTAATGTTTACTACAATGGATGGGGTGAATATTGGCTTTGGGGTACACTGGTCTCCTCAACCGCAATCACAGGTCGGCCATTAATCGCCTTTGAATACAGTGCAGAAGCGATCAGTAAAGGTTTAGAACTTTCCTCTTACCTACTTCCATTAAAAGGTGACTCATTAAGAACGAACTTTCCTACACATCAAATGGGATTGCCAGGTCCTATATATGATGCCCTACCCGATGGTTGGGGCATGCTTCTTATGGATCGCTTATTTAAAAAAAATGGACTCAATCCAGCACGGATTGGGCCATTAGAACGACTCACGTATATTAATACACATGCAATGGGGGCATTATCCTTTGAACCTTCAGCACCTGAGTTAGCATTAACTGAAAATATTCCACTGATTAAACTCGCTCAAGAAGTTCAGGAAGTTCTCAAAGGAGAAGGTGCAGAATTTTTACAGCATTTATTAATTATGGGTGGATCTCCACAAGGTGCAAGGCCAAAAGCGCTCGTCTACCGTGATCCTGTCACCAACGAATTCTCAACAGTTAGCTCACATCAACATGAAGCATGGCTGATCAAATTTCCCGCTCAGCAAGAGCATCCTGAAGTTTGTGCAATTGAAGCTGTCTATGCAGAATGTTTGCGTCATTGTCATATTGACACCCCTGATACTCAATATTTTACTCTTCCGAATGGATTAACCGCATTTGCATCAAAAAGATTTGACCGCCATGAAGGTATGCGTATCCCTATGCAAAGTTTAGCTGCCTTCACCGGAGCTGATTTTAAATCACCAGGGAGTTTAGACTACAGTAACTTTCTTCGCGCTGCACACTTTTGCACCAATGATGTTCGCGAAAAAGCAATTGCATTCAAGCGAGCTGTTTTCAATGTAGTCTTCAATAATCGAGATGATCATTGCAAAAACTTTTCATTTCTGATGTCCCAAAATGGGCAATGGAAACTCTCCCCTGCCTATGATGTTACTTTCTGTGAAGGGCCAGGTGGATATCATCAAATGGATATCATGGGTGAGGCACTGGATATTCCTCGACAAGCTCTTGTAAAACTTGGTACTCAGGAAGCGGAACTTTCTGCCCAAGAAGTCGATGAAATTATTAGTTCGATTTGTAAGGTTGCAATCCGATTCAGCAATATCGCTCATGATCTATTACCTGGACAAATTCAAGCAGAAACTATCCAAATGATCCAAAATAGGATTGAGCATAATATTCATTTATTGAATTGAATATAAAACATTTTCATGAGGATTAAGAATCATTATATTAAATCATATAATATTGTTATTTCTCATGAAAATCAGTATCAAAAAATAGGTGACTTTTACAAACTAAAATGTCTAAAATAAAGTGACCAAAATACCCTTAAATGATCTAAATTACTAAAAATTTTACTCCACCAAAAAACACATACTATCAATTAAATCATATACTTATAATTAGCGTCATTTAATGGAATAAATCTCGGTGACCTTGCCAAGGTTGGGGTCGGGAGTTCGAGTCTCCTTTCCCGCTCCAGATTCAAAAAATCCCTCATCGAAAGATGAGGGCTTTTTTCTTATCTATACATTTAGCAGCTAAGACTGTTCTGTAATCTTCGTTTTTAAATCTAGTTCATTTGATTGCTGATAAGTTTGCGCAATTCGGTCACGCGGCATAAAGGTTGTCGCAATAATTGCAACGACTGCCATCGAACCGATATAAATCATAATCAAATATGGATTGCCACCACCGACACTCAACAATTTCGTCGCAATCAACGGTGCAATACCACCACCTAATACACCAGCCAACTGTACTGATATCGAGATTCCACTATAACGAATTTCAGCAGGGAACTGACGTGCGAACAATTGTGCTTGTGGTGCATACATAATCGGGAAAACCACACCAATTGCCAAAACAATCGCAGTCCAAACCAATACAGGATCTTTGGTATTGAGCATACTAAAGAATGGATAGCTAAACAGTGCCAGCACACATAAACCAAACATAAACATATTACGCTGACCGACCTTATCGGACAGATGTCCACATAATGGGGTCATAAATAAAATTACCGCCGCACCGCAAATGGTCGCAAACAAAATCTCTTGTCGAGGAATGCCGAGTTGAGTCGTGGTATAAGCCAAGGTAAATGTTGATGCAATATAAAACCATGCGTTTTCAGCAGCACGTGCCACAATAATCGTAATCAACTGTTTTGGATGTTGTTTGAAGACCTGTAACGCAGGAACTTTAATATTTTCAGCTTGCTCTTTAACTTTCTCAAAGTCAGGTGACTCAGGTACTTTGACTCGGATATACCAACCTACAGCAAGTAATACGATACTTGCGAGGAATGGAATGCGCCAACCCCAACTAAACAATGCTTGTTCAGGCAGTAAGGATACTAAACCGAGCGCAATTGAAGCCAGCATTAAACCGCCACCTGTACTGGCTTGAGGCAAACTACCCCAAAATCCTTTTTTGCCCTCAGGTGCATGTTCAACTGCCATCAGCACAGCACCGCCCCACTCGCCACCCATTGCCATACCTTGGATAAAACGCAAGATGACCAAGCAAATCGCAGCCCAATAGCCGATTGATTCATAAGTAGGCAACAGTCCAATCAATACAGTTGGAATACCCATCAGCATCAAAGTCAGTAACAACATGGACTTACGACCAATCTTGTCACCAAAGTGCCCAAACACTAAACCACCTAAAGGTCGTCCGATAAAGCCTACTGCATAGGTCCCAAATGCTGCGAGTACGCCTGTAAGCGGATCAAGATTAGGGAAAAATAATTTATTGAAAATCAGTGCCGCCGCTGCACCATAAATAAAAAAGTCATACCACTCGATGGTGGTACCCACCATACTGGAGATACCCGCCAAACGATGTGATGACTTTTTAGGATGTGAACCGTTTCCATGTAATGTTTGCATCTTCATTTTCCTTTCTTGGAAATTTTTATTCTGAATTTTTATGCTGATGATCATGCTTGATCAAAAGTCTACGTCCTATTTGTATTTCTCCTTTGTGATATCAATCGGATGAGCCATTCTTAGCTCAGCTTTTCTAATATTTGATCTAGTTCTGGATTGGCCTGTTTCCATTGCGGTTGCTTATCTTTATCGACAATCAGTGCACGCACGCCTTCAATAAAGTCTCCATGCTCAAACCATATATCCTGCAAATCACGCTCAAGTTGCATACATTGCTGCAACGAAAGCCCACGTCCAAGATGTTGTAGTTTCAAGCTGGTTTGTTTTGCTACGAATGAGCGTTGTTGCAGTAGATGCAATAATTTGCTGGCCCATGCGTGTAACTGCTCATCTTGTTCATTCGCAAGACTTTGCTCAATTTCATCCAAATGTTGGAAACCGAAATGTTTACGAATCGCCTCGGCATACTGTTTCAATTCACTTTCTGCTGGGCGAGTGATAAAGCAACTCACAATGTGTTCAATGTTCTGTTGGCTTAAATCGTTTTCTGCAACCAAGGCATCTTGCAAGGCTTGCAGTTTTTCACTGGGCACATGGTAGTCAATCAAATCCAAATAAAGGGCATCACTGCTACTGATTTGCTCACCTGTAATCGCCATATACACGCCTATGTCATCCAAGCGCGATAGGAAATGAGTAGCACCGACATCTGGAAAAAAACCAATCGCTGTTTCAGGCATAGCAAACCGCGATTTTTCACTACTCACAATAATGTGGCAGGCTTGTGCTAAGCCAAAACCACCACCAAGCACATAACCATCGAGCAGAACGATGACAGGTTTTTGGTACTCCCGTATGGTGGTGAGCATCGTATATTCGGCACTAAAATAAGCCTGATGATCGGTCGTGCCCAGTTTATAGCTGTCATACAGATAGCGAATATCGCCACCTGCACAAAAGGCTTTCGGGCTGTTTGATTTGATTAAAATCGCTTGGATAGCAGCATCATCTCGCCAAAGCTCAAGTTGAGCTCGAACCCCCTCAATCATCTCAAGCGATAGTGCGTTCAGATGTGTCACTCGATCTAAGGTGATCATGCCTAGACCACCTTGTTGCTCAATCATTAAGTGATTTTCTTTGTTCATTTTATTGATCTCTTATTGATTTTTAAAATTTGCCTGCCGCTTTTCTACAAATGCTTGCATGCCTTCTTTTTGGTCCGCAGTGGCAAAAATAGAATGGAACATGCGTCGTTCAAATCGTAATCCTTCGGTCAAATTGACTTCAAAAGCTCGATTAATGGTTTCTTTCAGCATCATGTTTGCGGTCAGCGAACGTGTCGCAATTTGTTCCGCAACTTGTAGGGTTTGTTCGAGCAGGTCTTCTTTATTGAATACACGTGCAACCAAACCACTTAACTCAGCTTCTACTGCACCCATTTGTCGTGCGGTGAGGCACATTTCCATGGCTTTGGCTTTACCAATGGCATGAGTTAAACGTTGTGTTCCACCAATTCCCGGAATTACACCCAAAGTCACTTCAGGTAAGCCGAACTTGGCATTATCAGCGCAGTAGATAAAGTCACACATCAGTGCTAATTCACAACCACCACCCAAAGCATAACCACTCACCGCAGCAATCAAAGGTTTACGGCGTTGGGCAATACGATCAGCAAGATGGAAAAAATCATCAAAATAAATATCAGGAAAATTTAGCTGTGCCATTTCCTTAATATCCGCGCCTGCTGCAAAAGCTTTTTCTGAACCTGCTAATACGATACAACCAATCTCACGATCCTTTTCCAGTTGGTCGAGGGCTTGATTCACTTCACTGATCAATTCACTGTTTAGTGCATTTAAAGCTTTAGGACGATTGAGGGTAATTAACCCTACACCATTACGCTTTTCCAATAAAATAGTTTGCCACTGCATCATTCAATCCTTGTTTGAGTTTTATAGACTACGTGCGATCACTAAACGTTGAATATCGCTAGTACCTTCATAAATCTGACAAATTCGTGCATCACGATAAATTCGCTCGATTGGAAAATCTTTTAGATAGCCATAACCACCAAAGACCTGTAACGCGCTCGAACAAACACGCTCTGACATTTCAGAAGCAAATAATTTAGCCATCGATGCTTCATTCAAACAAGGCTGACCCGTTTCTTTGAGACGTGCAGCATAATGAACCAGTTGTCGTGCAGCTTCGATCTCTGTTGCCATACTGGCAAGACGGAAGGCAATCGCTTGATGCTCGAAAATTGGTTTACCAAATGTCAGACGTTCTTTGGCATAGTGCGTGGCTTCTTCTAAAGCTGCACGCGCCAAACCCACTGCTTGTGCTGCAATCCCGATACGACCACCTTCCAAATTGGCGAGTGCAATTTTCAGACCCTCACCTTCTTTACCCAACATCAAACTTTTATGCACACGTACATCGGTCAAAGCAATCTGACAGGTATCCGAAGCATGTAAACCTAACTTTTCTTCAACACGAATGACCTCATATCCGGGTGTATCGCGTGGCACGAGAAAGGCACTAATCCCCTTTTTACCTGCGCTTGGATCAGTCACGGCAAAGACGATAATCACCCCTGCATTATGACCAGAAGTAATAAACTGCTTTGCACCATTCAGAATATAATCATCGCCATCTTTAACCGCGCGAGTTTTGATGGCTGCGGCATCCGAACCAGTATGAGGTTCGGTTAAAGCAAAGGCTCCGATCATTTCACCTTGGGCTAAGGGTTTTAAAAAGCGTTCTTTTTGCTCGTCATTACCAAATTTTAAAATAGGTACACAGCCCACCGAATTATGCACGCTCATAATGGTCGAGGTCGCACCATCTGCTGCTGCAACTTCTTCGAGTGCCAATACATATGCCAAATTTCCCGTATCTGACCCACCCCATTGCTCTGGGACGAGCATCCCCATAAAACCAAGCTGCCCCATCTGCGCTAACGCAGCTTTGGGAAAGGTGCCATCTCGATCCCAATCACTGGCATTCGGTTTAATTTGTTCTTGGGCGAAACTTTTCGCCATATCACGAATTAACAATTGTTCTTCGGTAAATTGCATTGTTATTTCCCTTACCCTGCTTTTGCTTGTTGCTTAGCAATTTCCTGATTACGCAATAAAAAACGTTGGATTTTACCACTTGGCGTCTTCGGCAACTCGGTGACAAACTCCACTAGACGCGGATATGCATGTGCAGAAAGACGTTTTTTCACAAATTGGCTTAATTCTTCTGCCAAAGCAACTGTAGAATGTACACCTGCCGCTAAAATCACAAAGGCTTTAACCAGTTCAGTACGATCTGGATCAGGCACACCAATCACCGCGGCTTCAATCACCGCATCATGTTCAAGCAAAGCACTTTCAACATCAAATGGGCCGATGCGATAGCCTGATGTGGTGATCACATCATCGCTACGCCCTACAAAACTCATACTGCCATCACTATGTAACTCAGCGGTATCGCCTGTTAAGTAATAATTGCCAACAAAAGGTGATTTACGGCTTTCTTTATAACCACCAAACCACATCATTGGCGACTGGCTGATATCCACCGCTAAAATTCCGGCGGTGTCTGGCGGAAGCTCTTCGCCTTGCTCATTGACCACGGCAACCCGATAACCCGGACTTGGAAAACCTGCCGCACCTGCACGTATTTCATGGCTTAAACCGTGATGGTTACAGACCACCATACCCACTTCAGTTTGTCCGTAATGATCGTAAATCGGCGCATCTAAAACTTGTTTGAACCAGCGAATCACTTCTGGATTCAGTGGCTCACCTGCACTACTGACCACACGGAACTGACCTTTTAACGGTGCCATTTGTGCTGGATCAGCAGCCATCATCATACGATAGGCCGTTGGTGCACCTGCCAAGTTGGTGATTTGATAATCCTTGACGATTTGACACAAACTATCTGTACTGAATCCACCTTCATAGAACAATGTCGCATGTCCCAAGAATAACGGTCCAGTAATAGCATAGTACAAACCATAGGCCCAACCTGGATCAGCAATATTCCAAAAGGCATCATCTTCAGTTAAGCCAATCGCATCTTGCATATAGCGACCAAATGCAATCAAGGCTTTTAGTGGAACTTCGAGCGGTTTTGCAGGTCCAGTGGTCCCTGAGGTAAACATCAATAAGAATGGATCATGCAAATTACGCATGACTAATTCACATTGATCAGACTGCTGATTCAGCTCCTGCCAAAAATTAAAATCGCTGGCTTTGAGCACTAAACCTTCTGTATCAGCAACGGTCACGATAGCTGGACATTGTTCAACTTCATCGAGCTTGCTGCGATTGCCCACATCCGTGACGACTAACTTGCTTTGTGCAAGTTGAATACGATGCTCAATCGCTTTCGGCCCAAAAGCAGTAAACAGCGGTTGATATACGGCTCCAATTCGCCATGCGGCTAAAATCGTCACGATCAGCTCAGGCGTTCGTGGTAATAAACCCGAAATACGATCACCTGCCTGTACACCTTGTGATTTTAGAAAATTAGCAAATTGACTGGACCACTGTTTGAATTGCGCAAAGGTATATTTTTCCTTACGCCCATCTTTGCCTTGCCAGTACAAAGCAACTTTTTCACCGTCTACATATCGGTCACAACACTCAAAGCATGCATTGAGTGCATCCAACGAACCTGACAACATTTGTTGAGCCGTATTTTCAAAATCAAATGCGTTTGCCACATCTTTATAATTCAACATCTCTATTCCCTCAGTCTGGATTTGTAGTTATTTACGACAGAGTTGCATTTATTGGTATACAAGCCATCCAATGGCTTGATGTTTAAACTTGGTCTGGTAGGTATTGCTGGATAATGCTGGAGAAATCCAAATGCGCATTTCCACGCATACACATCTGCTGATACATCTGCTGTACCATGCCACCTAACAAAATAGGCTGTTTGACCTGACCTGCTGCCTCGACTGCCAGACCTAAATCTTTCAGCATCAGTTGTGTCGCAAAACCATCTTGATAGCCACGTGAAGCAGGCGCATTTTCATTGATATGTGGCCATGGATTACAAATCTCTGAACTCCAGCAACGACCACTTGAGGTGTTCACCACACCCGCCAATGCTTGCGGATCGATCCCCAATTTGGCGCCCAATGCCATGCCCTCTGCCACAGCAGCCATCGAGATTCCAAGAATTAAGTTATTGCAAATCTTGGCAATTTGTCCTGCGCCAACATCACCACAATGTATAACATTCTTGCCCATGTGGCTGAGCACAGGTTTGACTTCCTCAAAGGTCTGATCATTGGCACCCACCATAAAAGTGAGAGTACCTGCTTGCGCGCCAATGGTGCCACCCGACACAGGCGCATCACAGATGTGAATATTTTTACTTTGCGCAAGCGCAGCGATATCTTTGATGGTCTGCGGGTCAATGGTACTACTATCAATACACAATGCCCCTGCCTTCAAGACTTCCAGCACGCCCTCCTCACCGAGGTAAACCTCTTTGACATGCTTGGCTGCTGGTAACATGGTGATCATCACATCTGCTTGTTGGGCTGCTGCTTGTGGACTGTCGCAGACCACACCACCTGCTTCAGCAAAGTGCTGATTCGCCACCTCACTGAGGTCATAACCATAGACTGTAAGACCTGCTTTGAGCAGGTTATGGGCCATTCTGCCGCCCATATTTCCGAGACCGATAAAGGCGATATTCATCCCTGATTCCCCCTTAACGTAAACTAATGGTGGTATTTACACCGCCAACTTCATGGCTATCTTCAAACCAACGACTGGTAATGGTTTTGGTCTGCGTATAGAACTGTACCGCTTGCTTACCATAAGGGCCTAAATCACCCAGTTTTGAACCACGCGAACCTGTAAAGCTAAAGAATGGTACAGGCACAGGAATTGGAATGTTAATCCCCACTTGACCAATATCAATTAAGTTTTGGAAGGTACGTGCTGTCGCACCACTTTGAGTGAAGAGTCCAACACCATTACCAAATGGATTGGCATTGATCAGCTCAATCGCTTCTTCTAAAGTATCAACAGAAATAATTGCTAATACAGGGCCAAAGATTTCTTCTTTATAGATGCGCATGTCTGTGGTCACACCATTAAAAATGGTCGCTCCGACAAAGTTACCTGACTCATAACCTTTAACTTGCACATCACGACCATCGAGTAACAGCTCTGCGCCTTGCTCGACACCACTATTAATCAAATCAATCACACGCGCTTTGGCACGTTGAGAAATGACAGGTCCGATATCTGTATTCGGCTCATGTCCTGCATTAACTTTCAAGGTTTTGGCTTTTTCAACCAGCTCTTGAACCCATTGCTTACTTTCACCCACCATCACAGCAACTGAAAGTGCCATGCAACGCTGTCCTGCAGCACCAAAAGCCGCACCGACTAAAGCATTGAGGGTTTGTTCTTTGTTGGCATCAGGCATCACCACCACATGGTTTTTCGCCCCCATCATCGATTGCACACGTTTGCCATGTTGCCCTGCGAGGTTATACACATGCGTACCCACCGCAGTTGAACCGACAAAGGAAATCGCTTTAATGTGTGGATGTGTACAGAGACGATCGACTACTTCTTTGCCACCATGAACCACATTCAGCACGCCAGCAGGTACACCTGCTTGAATCGCAAGTTCGACCAACATCATCGTGGTTAATGGGTCTTGTTCAGAAGGTTTAAGTACAAAGGTATTGCCACAAACAATCGCCATTGGGAACATCCACAATGGAATCATGGCTGGGAAATTAAATGGAGTGATGCCCGCACAAACACCCAATGGCTGTTGCAAAGTATAGGTATCTACACCACGTGCTACGCCTTCGATGTACTCGCCCATTTGCAAAGTACCGACAGAACAAGCGTGCTCAACCACTTCTAAGCCACGCTGGATATCACCTTCTGCATCGGCTAAGGTTTTGCCTTGCTCAGCGGTCAGTACTTTCGCGATCTCTTTCATGTTGGCACGAATCAAGTCTTGTAGCTTCAGCATAATGCGCATACGTGCCTGAATCGGTGTTTGACGCCAAGTGGCAAAAGCATCTTGTGCAGCTTGAATCGCTACATCCACTTCCTGCACTGTTGCAAAAGGTACGCGACCGATGACTTCCTGTGTCGCAGGATTGACTATATCTTGCCAGTGTTGGGTTTCAGACTCGATCAACTGTCCATTAATGAGTAGCTTAGCTGTGTCCAGCTCGATTTTCTGGATTGTATTCATAACCTCTCCATAGGCCTATTTTTATTGTGTTCAGATGTTCGAAAATAGCGATTCGTCGTATTTTCTTTTTTTAACATTTGTTTGAGACTAGCAAAGAATGCTTTGACCACCAACGCAAATTCATGCACGATTGATGTGCAAATATGCACAGGGATGACAATAACAATGAAAGTGGATTGGGATCATCTACAGTTTTTTCTGGTTTTAGCGAGAACCAAAACCTTGACCAATGCAGCACGCATTATTGGCGTGGAACACAGTACCGTAGCTCGACGGATTCAAGCATTGGAGCTGGCTTTAGGCACGACTTTGTTCAAGCGTGAAGCATCAGGTTATGAACTAACGATGGAAGGATTAGCCCTTGTTCCGCAGGTTGAGCAAATGGAACAAGCCTTTCTTCAGATTGAGAAACCGCATCAACCTTTGCAAGGTCGTGTGCGAATTGGCACACCTGAAGGATTTGGTACCGCATTTCTGGCACGACTATTGGCAGAGTTTTCGATTCACTATCCTCAACTCACGATTGACCTGATTCCTGTGCCAAAAATGATTAAGCTCTCGCATCGTGAAGCGGATATTGTGGTATCTATTGATCGACCAACGTCTGGACCTTATATCATCACGCGACTGTCAGATTACTCATTAAAAATTTATGGCAGTCAAAACTATCTGTCTCAACATCCACCAATTCGTGGATTAGAGGATTTAACCCAACATCGTTTTGTTAATTATATTGATGATTTGGTCTATAGCCCTGAGCTGTATTGTCTAGAACGCTTACCCTTAAAACTCACTGCAAATTTTCGCAGTAGCAGTATTTTGGCACAGCAAATCGCAGTAAGTGCAGGTGCTGGATTAGCAATTTTGCCGAAATTTTTAGCCCATGATAAACCTGAACTTCAGGATGTTTTAGCTGAACAAGTACGTTTTAATCATACATTCTGGATGCTGACCTTTGTAGATTTACAGCATGAGCCACGGATTAAACTGGTCTGGGATTATTTACGTAAACAGGCAGATAAATATCAGCATTTATTGGTTGATTAATACTTCTCAGCGTAGATATAAAAAGAGCCGATCTAGTTAGATCAGCTCTTTTTGTGGGAGATGCAAATGAATCGATCAAGCCAATTCACGTCCAAGTTTACGCATACGTGGTTTGTATAATACTTGATAGGTCACCGCTAAAATCACCACCCACAACGGACTCACATACAGCGCTTTCAGCGTGTCAGGTTCGAGTGCCAAAATCACCAAAGTGAACAACAAGAATGCGATCACGACATAAGACATGAACACGCCACCTGGCATTTTAAATTTAGATTGTTCATGTAACTCTGGGCGTAATTTGCGATAGCGGATATAGCAGACCATGATCAGGCTCCATACGCTAATAAACAGGATCACACAGAGCGAACTTGCCAAAGTAAAGGCTTCCATGGTGTTCGGGACAAAATACTGAAGCACAGCTCCACCCATGATAAATACACATGAGAAGATCAGACCATTTGCTGGCACTGCACTTTTGGATAAGCGACTAAATGAATTCGGCGCCTGACCATCTTTAGACAGACCAAACAACATACGACTGGTAGAGAAAACACCACTGTTCATCGACGACATCACCGAAGACAACACCACTAAATTCATGATGATCGCTGAGGTCACAATCCCCGCATTCAGGAATAACTCAACGAATGGGCTTTTATCTGCGCGAATTTGATCCCACGGTGTCACAGCCATCACCACTAATAAAGCTAAGACGTAGAACAAAATAATACGAATCGGAATCGCATTAATCGCTTTGGGAAGATTCTTATGTGGGTCTTTGGTTTCTGCCGCAGTAGTTCCAATCAACTCCACACCGACAAAGGCAAAAACAGCAATTTGGAAACCAGCTAAGAAGCCATCAACACCTTTCGGGAACATACCACCATGCGACCAAATATTATTGAGTGAAGCCACTGTGCCATGAGGTGCGGTAAAGTGACTAAAAATCATATAGCCCCCAACCCCAATCAAACCAATAATCGCCAAGATTTTAATCAGTGCAAACCAGAACTCGACTTCACCAAACAATTTTACAGTAAGTAAATTCAACGCCAAAACGAACAATACGCAGCCCGCACTAATCAGCGCCTGTCCTATTGGAGTAAAGGTCGTTCCATCAGGCAGCCAAAAACCCAGATAATTAATCACGGCGGCTAAGTCCGCAATACCAACCAAGACCCAACCTAACCAATAGGTCCAACCCAAATAATATCCAGCCCACGGTCCAATCAGATCGTGTGCCATATCGACAAAAGATTTGTACTGTAAATTGGCAAGCAACAATTCACCGAGTGCTCGCATCAAAAAGAAGAACATGCCACCAATAATCATGTAAATAAACAAGATTGATGGACCAGCAAGGGAGATGGTTTTTCCTGAACCCATGAACAGTCCAGTCCCAATCGCGCCACCAATGGCAATCAATTGCAAATGGCGATTGGAAAGTTTTCGTTGTAAGTCTTGAGGTGCATCATCACCTGAAGACTGATTATGTATCACCGTCATAAAAAAGTTCCTTTTTACTACTTCCTAAAATGAATCGGTCGCTAATTTATGAGCTTAACCAGCTGTCCTTTATAAATGACCCATTCATTTTGACTGCAAGAAAATACGTATTTGCCTTACTTTTATCTATGACAAATACGTTACTTTTCTTCTTTTTAATCTCACTTAAACAAAAATAAAGCGATTCGCTTTATTTTTGTGCTGCAATCGCTGCAATTTCAATTAACCAATTTGGATTGACCAAATCAGCTTGAATCGTAGCGCGTGATGGCGCCACACAGTCTTTTAACCAATCGACATAGATCGCATTGACCTTAGGAAAATCCGCTAGGTCTTTCAGAAAAAGCTGTACCGAAAGTAAACGTGATTTATCGCTATTTGCGGAGGCTAATAATTGCTCGATCGTTGCCAATACATCACGCGTTTGTCCTTCGATATCTAAATCAGGATTTTTAGGCACTTGTCCTGATAGATACACCACCTGATTAAAAACCGTGACAGCACTCATCACTTCGGTGCTATTGATTTTCTGGATATCTGAATGTGACATGATGACTTCCTTAGTCTTGAGTGATAAATGGAACTCGTGCAGTTACGCCGCACATAAGTTCATAGCCAACTGTGCCTGAGGCTGCTGCAACATCATCAATAGAGAGTATTTGTCCTGTTTTTGATGTTCCCCAAAGCACAACTTCACTGCCAATTTCAGCATTCGGAACTGGCGTTAGATAGACTGCCAACATATCCATACTGACTCGCCCAATGGTTCGGGTACGGATTCCATTGACTAACACGGGCGTGCCTGTAGGAGAGGTACGCTGATAACCATCTGCATAACCACACGCGACAATACCAATCGTCATTGCATATGCAGCTACGAAACTTGAACCATAACCCACACTTTCATTGGCATTTAACTGCTGGATCGCGATCAATTCACTGCGCAAACTCATGGTCGGTGCAAGTCCCCAATCTTGGATACTATGCTTCGGATAATCGGGAGAGCTGCCATAGAGCATGATGCCGCCACGGACATAATCGGAGTGTACTTGCGAGGGATATCTGAGAATGGCAGCACTATTACTCACCGATCTTTCGCCAGGTAAGTCCTGAATGGTGCTTTCAAATTCTGCGAGTTGATATTCAACCCCAGCTTGACCAAAACGTTCGCCATCAGCATCAGAGAAATGCGTCATATGGGTGATGTTGGAAACATTATTGAGGCGTTGCAGATGTTGCCAGATTTTTCGGTATTGTTGAGGCTTGAAACCTAGACGGTTCATGCCACTGTTCATTTTTAAGAAAATATCAAACTGGGCTGGATAGATATGTTGCTGTATCCATTCGACTTGATGCTCGCTATGTACCGTGAAACTCAACTGATATTCAGCGCAGTCAAATAAATCCTGTGGCGAAAAAATTCCTTCCAGCAATAGAATTGGACCTGTCCAACCTAATGCACGCAAACGTTTCGCTTCATCTATATCAAGCAATGCGAAGCCGTCCGCAGTTTTTAAAGCATCGTAAACTCGCTCGATTCCATGTCCATAGGCATTGGCTTTGACCACTGCAAACACCTTGCTGTCTGGAACAGAAGTTCTCACGACCTCAAGATTTTGGCGCAAAGCCTGAGTATGGATGACCGCAGTAATTGGGCGAGGCATAATCAACTTCCTTGTATAATCAAATTATGCCGCGTGTGAATAACGCTGGATCGATAAGCCATCCGTACTAATCTCAGTACGATGATTCATCACTAAATCACTAATCAATTTGCCTGAACCACATGCCATGGTCCAACCTAAAGTACCATGACCAGTATTTAAGAATAGGTTCTTATATTTGGTTGCACCAATAATCGGTGTGCTGTCTGGTGTCATTGGACGTAGACCTGTCCAGAATGATGCTTGTTGTAAGTCACCACCTGGGAATAAGTCTTGGGTGACCATTTCCAAAGTTGCACGACGATCATCATTCAAGCCCAAGTTAAAGCCACTTAATTCCGCCATACCACCCACACGGATACGTTGGTCGAAACGTGTAATCGCAACTTTATACGTCTCATCTAAAACCGTTGATTGCGGGGCAAATTTTGGTTCAACAATTGGAATCGTCAATGAATAACCTTTCACTGGATAAACTGGCAGATTCAATTGCAAAGGCTTTAAGAAATCGCGTGAATAACTACCAAAGGCAAGTACGAAACGATCAGCCGTTAAAATCGCACCGTTGACCATCACACCTTTGATTTCGTCACCTTCAACGATTAGTTGCTCAACGTTTTGATCGAATTTAAATTCGACACCTAAGTCTTGCGCCACTTTTGCCAAAGCATTGGTGAATAAATAACAATCACCTGTCTCATCGTTCGGCAAATGTAAACCACCTACTAATTTATCGGTGTGCGCCAATGCTGGTTCTACGCTGCCCAGCTCTTGTGCATTAAGTAAATTAAAATCAACACCACATTCTTTCAATACTTGGATGTCTCGTTGCACTGCTTCAAGCTGCGCTTCATTACGAAACACTTGTAAGGTACCTTTAGAACGATTTTCGTAATGGATGCCTGTTTCACTTCTCAGTTGACGCAAACAATCACGGCTGTATTCAGCCACACGCATCATGCGCTCTTTATTGACTGCATAACTTTGAGGATTACAGTTTTTCAGCATCTGTGCCATCCACTGAAGCTGCCACATGCTGCCATCTATATTAATGGCAAGTGGTGCATGATGCTGGAACATCCATTTTACTGCTTTGAATGGAATCCCTGGTGCAGCCCACGGTGTTGAATATCCTGGCGAGATTTGCCCAGCATTACCAAAACTGGTTTCTTTTGCTGGACCAGACTGACGATCAAGTACAGTCACTTGGGCACCTTGTTGCGCAAGATAGTAAGCACTCGCCACACCAATAACACCACTTCCTAAAACGATGACGCGCATAATAGGTCCCTCTCGCCCACTAGTTTATTTAACTAGTATATTTTTGCTTCAATAGTTTTTTTGACTGTTTTTATGGCTATAATCTAGGTAATTTAATGTTTTTATCATGAAAAAATTAAAATAAAAGGGAATGTTTTATGCGTAAATTAGACCGTATTGATCGCTTGATTTTAGACATTCTGCAACGTGAAGGACGTATCGCGATTAGTGAGTTGGCTTCACGTGTGAACTTATCTACCACGCCTTGTTCGGAACGCGTCAAACGATTGGAACGTGAAGGTATTATTATGGGCTATTACGCTCGGCTTAATCCTGTACATGTAGATCGCAGTCTGTTGGTGTTTTTAGAAATCAAACTATCTGCAAAATCAGGCGATGTGTTTGATCAGGTGGCACGCGATTTAGTCGATATCCCTGAGGTTTTGGAATGTCATCTGATATCAGGTGAGTTTGATTATTTAGTTAAAGCACGACTCAAAGAAATGAGCGCTTATCGACGCTTATTGGGTGATTTACTGAAAAAACTGCCTGCTTCGGCATCATCCCATAGTTATGTGGTGATGGAAGAAGTCAAAGAAAGCCTTTATTTAGATGTGAGCAAATAAAAAACCACCCCATATTAAGGTGGTTTTTAGCTTGTCATTCGATCCGTTGCTTAGAAATATTTCAAAATCGTAATCTGTTTATTTTGATGCTTAAAGCGTGAAAACCATTGCACCACTGGATAAAGCGCAAAAGACATTGCTATCGTGATCAGCCATAACATCCACACATGATTGACTGAAAGATAGTCTCCCTGATTCACGCCCCAAATACTGACTGCAATCACATAGACCAACTTCAATACATATAAATGCAATAAATAAAAGAACATCGGCACTGAACCAAATACAACTAAAGGTTTAAACCATCGTTGCTGTTGCCAGCGATCAAATGCCACCAACAAGATCAAGCCCACACCTACATTCCATAAAATGAACAGTAAAGATGGCGGATATTTGGTCAAATTAAAGAAACTCATCAGCGTCAGTTTAAAGGAATCAAAATGTAGCCACGGTTGATCACCATAAACATTGATGAAGCGCAACAACACAAACAAGCCGATACTGATCAAACCGATACCGAATAAATAATGATTCCTCTGCTGAGTTGTATATTTTTGACTAAATAAATGTCCTAAGGCATATCCCAATAAAATAACTCCTATCCATGGCAGCACAGGATATGACGTCCGTAGCTTCACCCCTGCGATCTCAATCCAACCTCGCTCATGTAAGATCAACCAAAGGGTTTGAATGAAAGATCCTTCAGTAAAATGAACGGAGTCTAAAAGATTGTGCCCAAAGATAATGGCAAATGCACTGAGTATGATCACAGGTAAAGGCAAACTAATACATGCAGCCAATACCACCATGCTAATCCCAATAGCCCAGATCACTTGCAAATAAATCACATCAGGTGGAAAAGTCGCAGTCCAAGCAAAATTAACCAACGTGAGTTCAAGTACAATCAGGAATAAACCACGTTTCAATAAAAATGCACGTGTTTGCTGCACACTTTGTGTTTTGGAATAAAATAAAAAAGCTGAAATACCCGTTAAGAATACAAAAATTGGCGCGCACAAATGTGCCAACACACGGCTACTAAACAAAGCAGGTTCAGTAACTGCAACATCCATCGGATCAGGGACTTGTTTATGTAAATAAAATGTTTCTCTGACATGATCAAGTAACATGATCAAAATCACTAAACCACGTAGAGCATCGATCGATTGCAAACGTTGAATATTGTCTTTTAACGTCATAGTAAAGCTAGATTAATTAATGTAATGTTATAGTATTACATTTACTTTCTTTTGTCTTTCTTTGGCTGATTCATTTATGCAATACAAACTCGGGATTTGGTCTTGTTTGGGGCTTGGTTTTTTCTCAACTTTTTCATGGGCAGGCGATCCAACTGCGACTCTTGAGACCATTCGGATTCAAGCAAATAGCACGCTAGAAAGTGACACTCAAAGCACTGCAAGCACAAAATTTTCACATGATGTATTGGATGTGCCTTTTAATCGAGCCTTTATTTCGAAACAACAACTTGAACAACAAGATGTTCAACGAATAGATGATGCATTGACACTGGTCAGTGGAGTTTTTCATCAAAGTACTTTGGGCGGTGGCTTTTGGGATAACTATTCGATTCGTGGTTTTAGCACGGATCCGAACTGGGGTGCGGCAATGATTCGCAATGGTTTAAGTGTTAATCGAGGCATCAGCGCACCCAAAGATATGGTCAATATTGAATCTCTCGATTTCCTCAAAGGTCCCATGGCAGCCTTGTACGGTCGAGGAGAAACAGGTGGTTTATTGAATTTGAATAGTAAGAAACCTGAATGGCAAAATGCGAGTGAAATAAACTTAAGAGCCAACAGCTATGAACAATATCGGATAAGTATCGAAAATACTGCACCACTAAGTGATGAACTTGCTTATCGTTTTGCCGTCGCTCATGAAGATAATCAAAGTTTCCGAGATCATGTCAGCAGCAAACGTTGGTTCTTCTCACCGCAACTCACTTGGAAAATCTCAGATCAAACCCAGCTCGATTTTGATAGTGAATTTACCCAGCAACTTGGTACATTTGATCGTGGCATTAGCACCGTGCAAAAAAAGTTTGTGATGAATCCTAAAACTTTCACAGGTGAACCGAATGATGGTGATATGCGAGTCAAAGATCACTTCTATCAATTGCGTTTGAGCCATGCGTTCAATGATGAATGGAAACTCAACAGCGCGTTAAGCTATAAAGATGCTCAACTTACTGGTTTATCCACTGAACCTCGCCGTATGCAACCCGATGGACAAACCTTAGAGCGTCAACGCCGCTATCGAGATTATCAAAGTGAAGATCTGTTATTTCAGGCAGAATTATTGGGTAAATTTGAGCAATCATGGGCAAAACATGAACTTTTAGTTTCAACTGAAATAGGGCAACTCGATTATCGTCAGTACCAACTACGTCGTAATCATAGTGCCAGCAATCCGAATATCATTAACATTTATCAGCCACAATACGGCCAGTATTCGCCAAGTTTAGCGCCATTTACTGACACTGATGAACGTCAACGTTACTTCGCCCTCAATCTACAAGATCAAATGTTTTTGAATGATCAATGGAGTGTCTTAGTCGGTACTCGTTTTGATCAAGTCGAACAAAAATTTGAAAACCAACTGACCCACAAACAACATCAGCAAACCCTTCATCAAGCCAGCCCACGCTTAGGTGTGAACTTCAAAGCTTCAGATCATTGAGCATTTTATAGTAACTATGGTCGCTCATTTGCCATGAACAGTGGTATGAATCGTGTTGGTGAAAACTTTGCGCCTGAAAAGGGTCAAAGCTATGAAATTGGAAGCAAATATCAGCTTAATGATCGTAGCCTGCTCAGTCTCGCCTTGTTTAAAATGCAGAAACAAAATGTGCTCACTACAGATCGAATCGATCCTAATTTTCAAACGGCTGCGGGTGAAGTCAGTAGCCAAGGAATCGAGTTAGATTTAAATAGCCAACTGAATGATCGTTGGTCAGTCAACGCAAATTATAGTTATACCAATGCACAAATTGAAAAAGACCAAGATATAGCCAAAGGTTCACGTTTAAGTAATATTCCTAAAC
>Ga0209599_10000460_pt1 | contig 26324 bp, 26 predicted proteins | sample Shrwel_input2_FT_FD_187534 | JGI IMG/M metagenome (GOLD analysis project Ga0209599, IMG submission 187534) | Subsurface microbial communities from deep shales in Ohio, USA - Utica-3 well 1 S input2 FT (SPAdes) (version 2) ...
ATGTAGTGTTATTTTTTGAAAGTAAACAATATTATGAACTTAAGAATAGTAATGAAATTGAAAAATTTCTGTTTGATTGGTATAAAAAGAATTTAAACTAATATATGATACTAAACAAAACCACTCCATAAAAGAGTGGTTTTTTCATACTTAAATTTGACTATGAAAAATAACAAACTACCTTTTCAGATAGGTAATCATTATGAGAATTGGGAGTTTGATTTAGAGCCAAAAGAAAAGGAAAGAATTTTAGGCTTTGATAGCTATATCTACTTTAGAGAGTTATTATTTTTAGGTGTTATCCCTAGATATGTAGAATTAATATTTAGTTGGGATATTTTGAAAGTGGTACTTTTTACTGTAGATTTTAAAACTAAACAAGACCTAGAGATATTTAAAGATTCATTAGACATAGAATTTAGAAAAAGTAACAAATCAAACTTAATAGTAGATAAATATGAACTAGCTAATTCAATAGAATTATGGGTAGTTAATTTACCTACTAGTTACAGAGTAGAAATTTTATATGGAGAACCAAAATATTTGAGAGATATTTATACTTTATGATGTAAGTAGTTTTATACAAAAAGGCATACTTTTAGGCATACCCTAATTCAGAAAAAACTGCAAAATATTAAATATCAATAGATAAAGAGATAAGGTTCGAGCCCAGCAAAAGGCGCCAAAACCATCACAGTAATGTGATGGTTTTTTGTTTTTATTTCATTCTCAATATTTTATAAAAGTTATTCCACTCTAATTTCTCAAGTAAGTGGTCTTTTTGGTTAAAAAAGGCATACTTTTCAGCAAACTCTATATAATTTTAAAAAATCATATTCCTTTCTAGAATTTGATGAAATTAATATGAGATATATCAAATATCATCTCCCGAACTTATTTTGAAATTTAAAAAACTCCAAAAAATCTCATACCTTTGTATTTATGAAACAATTCTCATCAAAACGCAGTATTCAGATTTTAGGACACGTTCTTCAGCAATATGGAATAGACAAAATGGTGATTTCACCAGGAAGCAGAAATGCTCCACTTGCTATTCATTTTTCAGAGCTAGATTCTTTTGAATGTTTCAGCATCATAGATGAAAGAAGCGCTGCTTTTGTAGCGATGGGAATGGCAAAATCTCTTAAACAACCAGTAGCGATTTCTTGTACCTCTGGTTCTGCTGCTACCAATTATTATCCAGCTGTAGTAGAAGCGTTTTATCAAAACGTTCCGCTTTTGGTACTTACCGCAGACAGACCTACAGATTTTGTAGATTTATTTGACGGACAAACCATTCGTCAAAAAGATTTGTTTCAACAGCATTCTTACGGAGATTTTCAGCTTTTGGAAGACGACAAAGAAAATGCAGAAGAAGAGAACTTAAAAATCGTAAAAACCGCGATAGAATTGTGTTTCGAGAAACAAGGTCCAGTTCATATCAATATTCCGCTTACAGAACCTTTATACCAATACGCAACGGAATTGCCAATCTTTCCTAGCATTGAAAAAACCATTCAGAAAAGAGATTTCGAGATTTCTTCTACCCTAGTTTCTGAATTTAATGTGGCTAAAAGAATTTTGATTTTAGCCGGAACGCTTGACAAAAATCCTGAACTCCAAAGTTTATTGTCGCAATTCGTGAAAAATCATTCTGTAGTAGTTCTTACAGAAGCGAATTCTAACCTCTATCACGACAAGTTTTTCAATCATATTGACCGATATGTTTTTAATTTTACTGAAGAAGATTTTAGAACCTACGCTCCAGATTTACTCATCACGATTGGTCAAAACGTAGTTTCTAAAAAAGTGAAAGAATTTTTGAGAAAAGCAAAACCTCAAAATCACTGGCATATTGATGAATTTTGGCAGCCCAACACTTATTTTGCTTTGACTCAAGAAATCAAAACAAAACCAGAAATTTTCTTCAGTCAATTGTTGAAATTTGCCAAATTAGAACCATCAGCTTATTTCAATCTTTGGGATATTCTTCGTTATAAAAAAGACGCAAAACACGATGAATATTGCAAGACAATAGATTTTTCGGATTTTAAAATTTTCCAGATTTTAGAACAAAAAATCCCGACTCATTACAACATTCATATTTCTAATTCTTCGGCGATTCGCTATGCAGAATTGTTCCCGTATTCACAAAATCACAACATTTATTGCAACCGTGGAACCAGCGGAATAGACGGCTCTACTTCTACTGCGATGGGTTTTGCGATGATGAACGAAAATCCTACGATTTTGATTTCTGGCGAACTTGGATTTTTCTATGACATTAATGGACTTTGGAACAATTATATTCCGCCGTACACTAGAATTATCGTGATGAATAACGGTGAAGGAAATATTTTTAGAATTATTCCGGGACCTACCACTTCTAACGCAATAGACGAATTTATCGCGACCAAACATCAGAAAAACTGCGAAAATCTAGCCAAACATTTCGGTTTTGGATATTTTAAAGTGGAAGACGAAGATACGCTGTTAAGAGTTTTAGACAATTTCTTCAAGCCAGAAGCTAAACCCAAAATTTTAGAAATCAACACGGCTGACATTCAAAACGCAGAAGTTTTGAAAGAATATTTTAAGTTTTTGAAGTAGATATTTTTCAAAAATTTTTCTCGCTGATTTTGCTGATTGAGCAGATTTTGTGACAATTTAAAATTTTACGCTCAATTTATCATTCTCTAATCTTTGATTTTCAAAAAAAACAAAGATTTTATAACAACAAAAAACGTATAAAAACATTGTGCTCCTACGGAATGATGTTTTTAGATTACTTCTAATTCTACACACATGAAATTCCCAAGGAATAAAGTTTACTATAAAAGGTTCCGTAGGAACCAAATATGTGTAGTAATGTTTCGTCATAAAAAAGGCGTTCCGTAGGAACGCTATCTAAAATTGTTTTTTTAAATTATATTATTCTCTAAAATTTTGTGAATAGCCTATAATAACAAAAATTCCATAAAAAACAAATCCAATTCCAAAAATAATACTAACAATAGCCCTATAAAAAATACTTTTATTTAATCCATAATTAAAATATTTGGAACTATCATCTTTTAATTCTAGCTCTAATTCTTTTAATCTTCTTTTTGAATATTTAGTATTCTTTATAGAGTACACAATAATACTTAAACCAAAAAATAAACAAAAAATTCCCCAAATCAGAGGATTATCTTTCATAAACAAATCAAATGCATTCATAAACTAAACACCCAGATAATCAGAACTTTCTGGTAAATTTACAATTCTTTCGATGGGATAAATAAACATATCATCGAAATCATTCATGGCATTAATTAACTGAAAATGAGAAAATTCCTTAATATTTTGAAGCGTAATTTCGGTTTCTTTTATTTTCTTTTCTTGAAGCAAATGCTGGCGCATCACACCATTTAACAGATAAGTCGTCGGCGTAAACCATTCTTTGCCTTTCAAGAAAAGAATATTGGTATAAGAAGTATCCGTAATGTGATTGTTTTTCACCACAATGATTTCTTCTGTTTTAGCTTTGGCTTTCATGCGTTCAAACTCCTTTCTATCTTCAAATTTGAAAGAATAATCGTAAGAATTATTTTCCACCAACTGAAAATTTTCAATTTCGGGAATCGCATAAGGAATGAGTTGCGTAGTGAATTTTTTATCTAAATCATACACGATGCGCAGTTTGTACAAACCATCTTCATCATGTTCTAAATTTTTAAAAATTTTAGCCAAATCTATAGAACCTTCTTTGCCAAAATGAGCAAAAGTTTGGTTCACTCGTTTTTGGTGTAAGTCTAGCAAAAAGGCTTTTTGGTCTTCTATTTTAATGCTTTCAATGAATCGGGACATAAATTTTGTTTTTCATTTCTTGGTATTCATCTGCTAATTTACTCAAATGTGTAATTCCGCCGCCACTTCTGAATGTTAAATTTTCACCGTTTTGTTGAATAAACCGAATCATCACACAAGAATCTAAATTTTCTCCATCAAAATAACCGCAAACTCCTGTATAAAAGCCTCTTTCATAAGTTTCCGCTTCTAGGATAATTTCTAAGGTTTTGGGTTTTGGAGCGCCCAAAATACTTCCTGCGGGAAGTAAGGTTTTCATTAAACTTCCTATTTTTTTTTGAAACTCTGGTTTTACTTTCCCCGAAATTTCAGAACTCATCGCATAGAGATTTTTGTTTCTGGTTTTTAAGAAATCTATTCTTTGGAATTCATCTAATTGAACCCAATCTGCAACCATACTCAAGTCATTTCTGAGCAAATCTACTACCGTGTAATGCTCTGCTTTTTCTTTCACCGAATTTTTTAGTTCATCTATCGCATTTGGAACAGATGCTTCAATAGTTCCTTTCATAGGATGCGTAAAAATCTCTTGATTTTTAATTTCCACAAAAGTTTCTGGCGAAAAAAAAGTAAAATTATCTGGGAGTAAAACTTTATATTTTGCTTCAGATCTGTAGAATATTTCTGCTAAAGAAAGATTAGTTTCTATGGGCGTTTCGCAAGTGTAATTGATTAAATAAGAATCTCCCAATTTCAAATGATTTTGTACGATTTCAAAACCTTTTTGGTAATCTTCTTTGGATTGAGGGAAAGATTTCCAAGTTACTTCTTTCGTTTCAAACGTAAATGGTTGAACATTTTTAAAATTTGGAAAATCAACCAATATTTTTTTTTCTTCTAAATCTTCTTGACTGAAAATGAGCACATTTTCCATTAAAAAATCAATCACAAAAAAGAAAGGAACTTTCTGCAGAGAAAGCTCGTCCATTTCTGAAAATTTCTGTTCATTGATTTTTAACATCGCGCAAATTTACAAATTTAGACGAGAGTTTCATATCGCAAAATCCTACTGTGATTTATAAAACAAATCACTATTTTACGGTTTAGTAAATTAACATTAAAAACATTACTTTTGCAGCATGAGTCAAGAAAATTTACCAAAGGCAAAAATTACTTTAGACGAAGTAATCAATCAGTCTTTTAAATATTGGAAAGCTACGCTTTCTTTTCAGTTTGTGGTGACCGTTTTATATTTTGGAATTATTTTTATTTCAGGATTTCAGTTAGTGCAGTATTATTTCGGAGAAAAATTACACATTTTCACGCCAGAACTTTTGCAAGATCCCATAAAATTTAATTTAAAAATAAGAGAACTTCTCGCTACGGAAAACGGAAGTTATTTCCAGATTGTTATCTCATTATTAAAAGCATCACTTTTTCCTTTATTCATTGGTCTTTTCAGAGTTTATACTTTAATTGATGAAGGCAAAAAACCTAAACTGTCAGAAGTTTTAGATGGCTATAAAGGAAGCAACTTCTTCAAACTTTGGGGTTATGCAATTTTCTGGAATGTTATTTTCAGTTTTGGAATGTCATTCTTTTTCATTCCAGGTGTTTTATGGGTGTTTCTTACTGTTTTTGTTGGTCCGTTATTGTATTTTACTCCTATGAGAATGCTAGAAGCCATCAATATCAGCGCAAAAGTAGCTTGGGCAAACTGGACTATCGTTTTACCTTGTGCCATCATCGCATTTATCTTTAGTTATAGCGGATTTATCTTGTTTTTCGTAGGATTTTTATTCACTTATCCTTTTTGGAATGCTATTATTTATACTTTATTCAAAAGATTCTTCAGCATTAAATTTGTATAAAATGTAACGAAACCTTGAGAAAAATAACTAATTTTGGTAGAACTCAATTGAAAAAATTATGGAAAATTTTACCGAAGTAAACCAACCTATTACACCCAAAAAGGAAATAGGAAGTATTCTTTCTCATGCATTCGAAAATTTTACGGGAACTTTTTTATATGCATTAGTCTTTGTAGTCATTTACCTTTTAGCGTATTTTATTTTTAATGGTCTGTTGTCTTTCTTGATTCCAGGCGGTGGAGATTATCAAAATGAAGTCATGAGAGTCATGAATGATTTCATAGAAGACAAAAAGTATGACCTTAATGCTATTACAGAATTACAAAACAGTTTAGAAGCGGCCAGAACTACTGCCGTAATGATTTCTGAAGTGATTTCTAAAAGTATTACTTCGGCGTTATTGGCTCCATTAGTGGTAGGAATTATTTACATTTCTTATCAATTCAGCGCTAAAAAAGAGGTAGAATTCGGTGATTTATTCATTGGTTTCAGACAAAATACCGCACAAATCATTATTTACGGATTCATTACTACAGCGCTTATTCAAGCTGGCTTAGAAATCAATATGCTGATTGGCATGTATCTTTCTTTTGCTTTTTTTATAGGATTACCGATTGTATTTTTTGAAAATACCTCAGCAATTGAAGGTATTAGAAAATCATTTTCTCTGGTTCATGCTAATTTTATCACCGTATTAGTATTGTGGCTTTTAGCAGGAATTATCTCTTCTGCAGGAGTTTTATTTTGCTTAGTTGGAGTTTTATTTACCTTTCCGTTTTTCTTTACCGCAAGATATTCTATCTATTCGGCGATTTGCGGAGCACCTTACAAAGTAAAATCTTAAAATTTTATAAACAATTTACAGAAAGCAACAGATTTTACTGTTGCTTTTTTTATTAAATTCGCATTAAAACAAAACAAATGAACTCAGACCAAATCAGCAATAACAAAATCCGTCAAGTTTTTATGTTGGCGGTTATTATCATTCTTTCAGCGATAATATTATACAATCTTAGTGATTTTTTGCCTTCCTTATTGGGAGCCATCACGTTGTATATTATTTCTAGAAGTTGGAATTTTAAACTCATTGAAGAAAAAGGTTGGAAACCTTGGCTTGCTGCATTGGTCATTATTTTAATTTGTCTAGTTATAATCGTGATTCCCACCTATTTCACCATTGAAGTTTTAGTGAATAAAATAAGTGATGCTAAAGCTTATACAGAGAGTATTACTCAATTTTTTGAAAAAATAGAAACTTATATTCGTGCAAAAACAGGGTTTGAAATTTTAAGTAACGGAAATTTAGAAAAAATCACAGGATTTGCTACGCAAGCTTCCACCGCTATTCTGAATACTACAGTCAATATGATTAGTATTATTGTGGGCATGTTTTTCATCTTGTACTTTATGCTTACCAAAGGAAGATTATTCGAAAGAATTCTTACTTCAATTTCTCCTCTAAAGAAAGCTAATGACCAGAAAATTGGCGAAAAATTCACAAGAATGGTAATTGCCAATGCGGTAGGAATTCCAGTTGTAGCACTTGTTCAGGCATTAGTTTCCTTAATTAGTTATTTTATTTTTGGCGCTCCAAGTCCTTTATTATTGTTTATCCTTACTTTTATTGGCAGTATGATTCCTATTGTGGGAGCAGCTATTATTTATGTTCCAGTTGGTCTATTTATGCTCGCAAGTGGCGACACTTTTGGTGGACTCGGCATTCTAGCTTACGGATTTTTAGTAGTGGGATTGGTAGATAATGTTTTCAGATTTACTTTCTTGAAAAAATTAGAAAACATCCATCCGTTAAATACTGTTTTTGGAATTATTTTAGGACTAAAGATTTTCGGCTTTTTTGGTTTAATATTTGGGCCGATTTTAGTTTCTATCACAGTTTTATTGATGCAAATTTATGGAGACGAATTTTCTGAAGAAACAGAAGATTCTCCGAACGACATTGTTCTTCCCGAAAGCGAAACGCCACTTCAATCAAAAATTGACATTGATATTTAAAAAAATGCAAGGAATTAACCCCGAAATACTAAAAGAAATCTGCGAGGTAAAAATGCCTTTCGGAAAACATGCTGGAATTGTTTTAGCAGATTTACCTATCAATTATTTAGAATGGTTTCACCGACAAGGAATGCCAAAAGGAAAACTCGGCATGCAACTTTCTACGATTTATGAAATAAAAATCAATGGTTTAATGGATTTACTCACTCCAATTCGTGGCGAAGTGAATTATGAAAAACCGAAGAAAAGGGTTTATAAGTTTTAGGACATGAAATTATTATTTTTTTTAAGCAGTACTTTTTTAAGAAAAGAGATTGCATACCTTTTTATATTTCTTTCTATTGTATTTGGAATTTTATACTTAATTAAATTCATTTATAATTCATTCAGAACCATTAAACATAGCACCAATGTTGATTATCTTCTAAAAAATGGTAAAAAAATTGAAATTGATTTAACAACATCTGTGATAAGCATTACAGAGGATAAAAGAATCACAGAATTTAATGAATCAGCAACTTTTGATAAATTTGTTGAAAATGGTTTTGTTGATATTAAAGAAAAAAGGCAAGAAACGGATTACATTTCTTTTGTTAAATTAGTCTATACAGTTGATGGGGGAAATTATCTACATGATATAAAATTACCAATGAGCATGAAAAGCGTGGAAATACTTTTCGATTTTCATAAAAAAACCACACTAATTTATGATCCTAAAAACCCTGAAAATTGTATTATAGATTTGGGATTTATAACCTAGCCTTTCAAAGCTACAATCTCATCTCTCAATTTTGCAGCGGTGATGAAATCTAGATTTTTCGCAGCTGCTTCCATTGCTTTTTGTTTTTCGGCGATGAGTTTTTCTACGTCTACGCTTCCGTAAGTTTCGCGTTCTTCTGCAACTTGACGAATAATTTCTTTCTGCGTGTATTGAGAATCTGGAAAATCTTTGCTTCTTCCCACTAAATTTTCAGAAATTTTCTTATTGAGCGGAGTCGGAACTTTATTGTGTTCTAAATTGTACTGTGTTTGTTTTTCACGACGATAATTGGTTTCATCAATCGCTTTTTGCATAGAATTGGTGATTTTATCGGCGTACATAATTGCTTTTCCGTTCACGTTTCTCGCAGCTCTACCAATAGTTTGAACCAAAGAACGACGAGAACGCAACATTCCTTCTTTATCTGCGTCAAGAATTGCTACCAGCGAAACTTCTGGTAAATCTAAACCTTCTCTCAAAAGATTTACACCCACCAAAACATCAAATAATCCCGTTCTTAGATCTTGCATAATTTGAATACGCTCCAAAGTTTCTACATCTGAGTGAATATAACGAGTTCTAATACCAAATCTGGTAAAATATTTGGTCAATTCTTCTGCCATTTTTTTGGTTAAAGTCGTCACCAAAACACGTTCGTCTTCTTCTACCCTTTTTTGAATTTCTTCAATTAAATCATCGATTTGATTCATGGTAGGTCTTACTTCGATAATTGGGTCAAGAAGTCCAGTTGGTCTGATAATTTGTTCTGTGTAAATTCCGCCAGATTTTTCTAATTCGTAATCAGCAGGAGTCGCCGAAACGTAAATCACTTGATTCTGCATTTCCTCAAATTCTGGAAATTTCAGCGGTCTGTTATCCATCGCAGCAGGAAGTCTGAAACCGTATTCTACCAAAGCTTCTTTTCTACTTCTATCGCCACCATACATTGCATGAACTTGCGGAATGGTTACGTGAGATTCATCAATGACCATCAAATAATCTTTTGGAAAATAATCGAGTAAACAGAAAGGTCTAGAACCAGGCATTCTTCCGTCCATGTAACGAGAATAATTCTCAATTCCAGAGCAATAGCCGAGTTCTTTTATCATTTCCAAATCTAATTCGGTGCGTTCTTGCAAACGCTTGGCTTCAATTGGTTTTTCAATAGAATTAAAAAAGTCAACTTGTTTTACCAAATCATCTTGAATTTCTCTAATCGCTCCGTTTAAAGTTTCTTTAGAGGTCACAAATAAATTGGCGGGATAAATATTAATTCGGTCAAAACTAGAAGTTACGTTTCCTGAAATAACATCAAAACTTTGAATTTTTTCGATTTCATCTCCGAAAAATTGCACTCTAATTCCGTTATCAGCATAAGCTGGATATACATCTATCACATCTCCTTTTACTCGAAATGTACCTCTCGCAAATTCGTTTACACTTCTAGAGTACAATGCATTTACCAACTTATGAAGAAACGCTGTTCTAGAAATTTTAGAATTGACTTCTAGCTCAATCAAAGATTTATTAAACTCTGTTGGATTTCCGATACCATAAATACATGAAACTGAAGCAACAATTAAAACGTCTCTTCTTCCGGAAAGTAAACTCGCTGTAGCCGAAAGTCTTAGTTTTTCTACTTCTTCATTAATAGACAAATCTTTTTCTATATAAGTTCCAGACGAAGCGATGTAGGCTTCAGGCTGATAATAATCGTAGTAAGAAACGAAATATTCTACCGCATTATCTGGAAAAAACTCCTTGAATTCCATAAAAAGCTGAGCCGCCAAAGTTTTATTATGCGCTAAAACTAAAGTGGGTTTTTGAACTTTTTCTACCACATTTGCAATGGTAAAAGTCTTACCAGAACCAGTAACACCAAGCAAAGTCTGATATTTCTCTCCGTTTTGTAAACCTTCGGAGAGTTTTTCTATAGCTGTAGGTTGATCACCAGTTGGCGCAAATTCTGAATGGAGTTTGAAATTCATATTTTAAAATAAAGAACAAAGATAAAAGAATAAAGACAAAAAAAAGAGCAGAAATTTCTGCTCTTCAATGATTTAATTAAAATTCATGGTTATTGGCATTTTAAATTGAGATGCGACTGGCTTTCCATTTAGCGTACCTGGCTTCCACTCGACTCCTTTTAAGGTTTTTTCTAGAGCATCTTTGGCTGCTGTTTTGAAATTTTCATCATCAAATTGATAATTAGCATTATAACTTTTCCCATCTTCAGAAACAATTATGATAAGGACACCTTTTAATGTTCCTTTAGAATTTTTCATTTTACTCACATCAAAATTTTCAGCTAATTTATTTCTTAATGCCGCAAGTCCTCCAGGAAATTCTGGTTCTGTTTGAGAAGAAATTTCTTTTACAGGAGGTGGAGGTGGAATCATTTCTGTATTTTCTTCCTTAACTTTTTCTACCTTTTGCTTTTTAGGTTTAATGGTATCTTTTTTAATTGAGATCATTTCATTTTTAAATGCGCTTTTTTCAATATTTGAAACTTGAGTTCCTGAAAATTGTGTCTCTTCTTTTTTAGCAATTTTTTGAAGAGACTTGTTTACTGTATTTTCAATTTTAGCAGGCACTTTTTCAACAAAAGCAAAAAATAATAATGCTGATATTGGCAAAGTCAAGTAAGACTTCAGTTTGGCTATTTTAGTTAATTTATTGGTCATCATAACGATTCTTTTTTTAGTGTTGTGTAAATTAAATGGATGTGTAAATAATATTTTCTCTGAAATAAGTTCGTTCAGTATGAGCTTTTGGTAACTAATTATATCTTTATTTTGGCTTAAAACCGCTTCATCTGCCAGAAATTCATGATTGGTAACAATTGCTTTTCTATAAAAAAAGAATGCAGGATTGAACCAAAATACGCAAAGCATAATTTCTATAAAAATTACATCAATGCTGTGTTTTTGATTCACATGAGCTTTCTCGTGAAGAATAATTTTATAATCTATTTGCCCTTCTAAAAAATCACTTTTATTAAGAAAAATAGCGTTCCAAAAACTGTAAGGTGTAAATTTATTTTGCTTTAAAATGAATTGATAATGGTCTTGTTTTATTTTTTCTGAAAATTTAATTTCTTTTATAAGTTTAAAAATTCCCCAAGAAAATTTTAGAAACAGAATTGAAAATCCCAAAATGTAAATTGCCCAAAGAAGATTTTCTTTAGTGAAAATTGATGGCTCTACCAATTTAGTTTCTGGCAAAATCATGAGTTCGGCATTATTTTGACTAATTCTTTCTACCACTTCAATACTTCCGTAAGTAATTGATATTAAGGGTATAAAAATAGAAAACAACGCACTACTTAAAAGATAAAACCTTTTAAAACGATGGTTCTTTTCTTTTTCTAAAAAAACAAAATAAAGTAAAATGAAAATTGCAGAAAGTGCAATCATTTTATAAATATAAGTTTCCATTAGTCTTTCTTTTTCTGAATTTCTGCTTCTATAATTTTCTTTATTTCAATCAGTTCTTTTTCGCTTAATTTAGAATTAGCTGTAAAGAACGACGCAAATTGCGTTACAGAATTATTAAAAAATTTACCAATCATACCTTGCATTTCTTTGGCAAAATAATTTCCTTTTTCTACCAAAGGAAAATACTCTCTAGAGTTGCCAAAAGTTTTATAATCTACCAAATTTTTATTTTGCATCCTTTTGAGCAAAGTTGCAATGGTAGTTGTCGCAGGTTTTGGTTCTGGGAAAGCTTCTATAATATCTTTCATAAAAGCTTTTTCTTTGTCCCAAAGTATTTCCATTAATTCTTTTTCGGCTTCGGTTAGCTTATTCATTTCTACAAAAATAAAATTTACTCTACAAATGTAGAATAATTTTTCAAACACACAAACTTTTCACAAAAAAATCGCTAAAAATTTTAGCGATTCTGTATAATCAAATTATTTTTTACTCAAAAGCTCTATCTAAAATTCTGAAAATCTTGAATATAAAGACCTTTTGCAGCATTCGTTGGATTGAATTTTTGCAGATTTTTATTTTCAAAACTGCTGTTAGTGGTATTACCCATTCTGAAAGACTGTCCAGTAATAAGCTCTAAAGCCTTTTTCAAAAATGGGTCTCTCACATCGCCAAAAGCAGTTAAATTATTGAAAATAGAATAAGGATTTACTTCATAATTCGGAGCGATAAATTCTGGATTCACCTCTTTGTCTTTGTTGTAATAGGAAAAAGTAATCGGTTGTAATTGCCAGTTGTGCTTCGTATTTCTATTGGTATAAGATGTGTAATCTTGAGCAGGAGAATCATATAAAGTGATAGAACCTACAAATTTCCCTACTGTATCATAACCAATCGTTACCACATTAACATATTTTTTAAGACACTGAACCGTAAGTTCACTTGCCGAAGCAGTTTGGAAATTTACCAACACATAAACTTTAGTCAGATTAAGACTATTAATGGTTTGTGTTCCAGATTTTTCGGGTCTGTTATTCACTAAACTGTAAGTATTCATTTGATTGCTCAAATAATCAAAGCCGTCTTCGCTATTATGTTTATTATTAAAATCTAAAAAAACATACGGACTTCCGCTATAATTGCCGTTAATCATTCCCGCTAAAGCAACTGCCGTTTCCAGAGAACCACCTCCATTATATCTTAAATCTAAAACCAATTCATTGATTCCATCTGCTTTCATTTGAGCAAAAGTAGCATTTAACTCATCATTATAGTCTGCTTTGAAAGCATTGAATACCAAATATCCAATATTTTTAGTTCCGTACACTTTTTTCTCATAATAAGCGATTGGATTTTCGTCAATATCTGCTTGAGTAATCGAAATAGAAGAAGTTTTATCTGTGGTAATAAGTCCTGCACTCGTTAATTGTACCGTTGCTGCCAGAGTAACAGTTACCTGATTGTTATACAATAAGTCAGAATTATTAAGAGTCAAAGGAGAACCATTTACTTTGGTAATTACATCACCACGTTTTAAACCAGCTAAAGCTGCAGGAGAATTAGGAACCACATAATTTACAAGAGCAACTGCGGTAGTATTGGTATTGTCTTTCGGATAAATTCCTATATCAAAACCTCCACTTTTTTCAACTTCGGCAATTTTAGAAGAATATACTACTTCATTATTGTTTTCAATCCATGAAAATCTATCAATGGTACCTCTTTGATAAAGCAAAGAATAGAAAAGCTTATCTGGAGTTTTTCCATTTAAAAAATTAGCGTACGTGGTTGGATTATCATCAAAAGAATCTGCCAAATTAGGTACATTCGGTTGCCAATAATACCAAGAGTTCATCGCCTTCCAAACAAAATTATTGATTTCATCAGGCTTCGTGGTAGAACCAGTATCATTATTGTCATCTCTAGAACAAGAGACAAATACTAATGTTAAAAATAGTGCGTTAAATAGATATTTAAGTTTCATTTTTTTGAATAGATTTGTAATAAACTTAACGATAAATTTATGAAAATTAGTATAATAAAATCATTTTTGGGAGCAATCTTTATGGCAAGTTTCGCAATTTCTTGTCAATCAAACGTTTTGCCAAAGGTAAAAAACGCCACTTATTCTTCTTATTCTAATGCTGACCAAAAAGGATATTGGGTAGAATTTGAACTAAGTCATGATTCTATTGCACCAAAATCTGTAGTGCTCAATAATATTTTACAAGAAATTACTCCAGAAAATAAAACAGATAAAAAATTTAAAGTCAATGTAATAGCTCAATCTACCGCAATTTTCGGGTTCAAACCGAAGTTGGTAGAGAAAGAAAATGGCATTTATTTTGTTACAGATACGGCAGATGTTTTCAGGGCTGTAGATTTCAAATTAAAATAAATTTTATCTTTGCCAAAGTTTTAAATTCAATAAAATTACAATTATGAAAAAAATTTTTGCAAGTGCAATGATCTTCACAGTAGGTTTAGTTATGGCTCAAACCGATGCATATAAAGGAGTTGGAGATATTAAAGTAAATCTGGGAGCTAATTTACAAGATGGTGGAACAGGAATCATTTCTTCTGTAGATTATGGTTTAGGTGAGAGTTTCTCAATTGGTGCACAAGCCGGGTATCTTCTTGGCGTAAAAGAAATTGGTGGAGAAATTCCAAAATTCGGAGATAGATTTGACTTAAAAGTAAGATTAAATGCCAACCTTGGAAGCGTTTTGAAACTTCCTTCAAATGTAGATGTATATCCTGGATTAAACCTTGGACTTAAAAATTTCGGTGGACATCTTGGAGCAAGATATTTCTTTGACAAAGGTTTTGGACTTTATACAGAAATGCAATTCCCAATCGCGAAATACAAAAAATCTGAAATTGCTTTTGACAACTTAAACAATCAGTTTGCAGTAAATATTGGAGTGTCTTTTGACATTGACAACTAAAAAACTTTATAAAAAATAAAATGCCGAGAAAATTCTCGGCATTTTTTTATGCTTGTTCTAGCTTTACTGTAAAATGTCTTAAAATTTCTGATTCCCAAGTGATTTTGTACCCTTTTGTAATCTCATCTCTTCGGTCAAAAACATTTTTAAGCGCCGCTGCAATATAGCGAATATGATTATCCGTATAGGTTCTTCTCGGCAATGCCAATCTTACCAATTCCAGTTTTGGATATCGATTTTCTCTGGTTTCGGGATCTCTATCTGCCAAAATAGTTCCTATTTCTACTCCTCTAATTCCAGCTTCTTTATAGATTTCTAAAGCCAATGTTTGAGCAGGAAATTCTTCTCTTTTGATATTCGGAAGAAACTTAAGTGCATCTAAGAAAACAGCGTGACCGCCAATTGGTTTCTGAACTGGAATTCCGTATTCTATCAAAAGATTTCCCAAAAGTTCTACTTGAGAAATTCTGCTTTCCAAATATGGAAATTCAGTTGCTTCGTCTAAACCTTGCGCAAGTGCAGCCATATCTCTTCCTGCCATTCCTCCATAAGTAATAAAACCTTCATAAATAATGGTAAAATTAGACGCTTTTCTGAAAATTTCTTCGTCACTTAAAGCGATAAAACCACCAATATTTACCAAACCATCTTTTTTAGAACTCATGGTCATCCCAATTCCGTAAGAAAACATTTCCTTACAGATTTCTTTGATGCTCCAATTTTTGTAATTTTCTTCTCTTTGCTTAATGAAATAAGCGTTTTCGGCAAATCTCGCAGCATCAAAAATCACCGGAATTCCGTATTGGTCCGAAAGGTTTTTAACCGCTTTTATATTTTCCAAAGAAACGGGTTGTCCACCAGAAGTATTACAAGTAATGGTAATTAAACAAAACGGAATTTGTTCTTTTGGATAAGACTGATAAACTTTTTCTAATTTCTGAATATCTAAATTCCCTTTGAAAGGATGAATATTTTCTATATCAAAAGCCTCATCAATCGTACAATCTACGGCATGAGCTTTTCTGAATTCTATATGACCTTTAGTCGTGTCAAAATGAGAATTTCCGGGAATGATGTCATTTTCTTTAATCATCGTAGAAAAAAGCACATTTTCTGCTGCTCTACCTTGATGAACGGGTAAAAGAAACTGAAATCCCGTTAATTTTTCGACTTGTTTTTGGAGTTTTTCGAAGGAGCGAGAACCTGCATAAGATTCATCTCCCGTCATGAGTTCTCCCCATTGTTTATCACTCATTGCTCCCGTTCCTGAATCGGTAAGTAAATCGATAAAAACCTGAGAGGATTTTAAATTAAATAAGTTATAGTGCGCTTCTTGAAGCCAAATTTCTCTTTGTTCGCGTGTAGATTGCGAAATTTCTTCCACCATTTTTATGCGGAAGGGTTCTGCGTAAGGAAGTTTCATTTTAGATTAAGATTAAGGTTGAGGTTGAGTAAATTACACTACCATTTTTTGACAAAATTTTAAATTTCTAAACCTTTGTCTTTACCTAAATATCATTCCGGTGCTTTGAAAACGTTTTTATCACTGTGGAAACCTGCTACTCCACCAGAAACTGCAAATTTCATGGCTTCGGCAGCGTTCATTCCCACTACAGGTTTTATATTTTTTTCTTCGGTGACAATTACCCAGCCAGAAATAGCGTAAGAATGAGGCAAATACACCGCCACGAAATTGTGTTTTTCAACTTCTCCCATTTCTTTTTGAGTCAAAAATCCTATTCTCCAGATTTCTGGATTTTCATTGGTTTTTACCCAAACTGGCGTGTTAAATTTCTTTTTATCTCCTACAAATGAAGACATTACATCTTTGGTCGGCGTATAAATATGTTTTACTCCTGGTGTTTTTTCTAAAAAATGGTCTAAACTCTCGAAAACGACTTTCCCAAAAACAAATTTGTTAAAGAAATAACCTACTCCAGAAATAAATAGAATCAAAGACAAAAAACCAACTCCAGTTCTATTGAGGAAAGGAAAGAATTTTTCAAACGGAATGATGTTATCAATGGTATCAATAACCAAAAAAATGAGATACAAAGTCGCCGCAATAGGACCAATGATAATCAGTCCTTTCAAGAAAGATTTCACGAAAAGATTTAAGTAGTCTTCGGGTTTTGGCTTTTTAATTCTCACTTTCTTAAAAATAACGCAGTAAAGATAATAATTTCATAAACTTTCTGATAAAAAATGTAAACTAAATTTTAATGTTTCATTCTACTTTTACCACACCAAAATATTAACAACTATTAAATCACAAAACCTATGAAAAATTTACAGAAAATGAGTGCAAGTTTATTTGCATTATTGGTAAGCTTTTTAGCATTTGCACAAGAAAAAGCAGTAGAGGTAACTACTTCTACCACTACCACCACAGAAGAATGGTACACTAATCCACTTTATTGGGTTATAGGAGCAGTAGCTCTTATTGCAATTATCGCGATTGTATCAAGAAGTGGCAACAAAGATTAATCCCCTTTAATTTTACCAAAAAAGCTCATCAAAAATTGATGAGCTTTTTTATTTTTAACCATGAATGGTTTCTTTATTTCCGTAAGATTTTATGATTTCTCCTTCATATTCTAACCATTCTTCCCAGCGTTTGTTTACTTTTTCTGGGTCGCCTAATTGTCTTGCGAAACCGATGAAAGTAGTGTAGTGATTCGCTTCAGAAATCATGAGTTCTTTGTAAAACTCTTTGAGTTCTTCGTCCTTTATGTTTTCTGTCAAAACTTTAAAACGCTCACAACTTCTCGCTTCAATCATCGCTGCAAAAAGCATTTTGTCTATAATTAAATCTTCTCTACTTCCTTGAATAATGAATTTAAAAAGTTGATTTACATAATCGTCTTTTCTGGTTCTTCCTAAAATATAGCCTCTCTTTTTGATAATTTCGTGAACTTGATTGAAATGGTCCATTTCTTCTTGTGCAATTGCCAAAAGTTCGGTCACAATTTCTGTATGTTCAGGAATCATGGTGATTAAACCAATCGCATTAGTGGCAGCTTTTTGTTCGCACCAAGCGTGATCTGTAAGGATTTCTTCTAAATTTCCTTCTGCTATATTTGCCCAACGTGGATCTGTAGGTAATTTTAATTTGAACATTTTATTTCTAATTTTTTGCAAATTTACATTAATTTTCGGCAGTTTTCTTTCTCAGAAATTCTAAAACTTTCCAGCCGTAATCGTCTACTTTTTTCAAAACTTCTGCGAAAAGAATAGCTAAAATCACATTCAAAACATATACAATCACCATCAAAACCCAAATATTCACGCTGTCTTTGAGTGGGGGAATTAAAAAATACACTACTGAAGAACTCATTCCTTGTGCAAAATAATAGAAAATGGCATTTTTCCCGATGTAGTTAATAAAATTGTCTTTGGTGATTTTCAATCGGTTATACAATACAAAAATGGTCACCAATGAGAGTAAACTCCATACGATGTAAGGGATTTTTGGCGGAAATTTCTGCTTATTAAATTTATAGAAAACTTCATTCCCGAAATACCAGAAAACCAAAACCAAACTCAAAGCTACCAATCCATACAAAACAGGAACGAAAACATTTTTAATTCTTTTTCCTTTCAATTGAGTAGCAATTAAGAAAATGGCAAGATAAAAAGCTACGTAACCAACTTGTCCGCTCGGATAATATGGTGCAAAGTTTTTCATCACATCATTATCAATATTGAAATAAATTGTGAGCGCTAAACAAACTCCTATTAACCATTTGATGTGTTTTGGGAAAAATTTCAAAGCTAAAACTCCAAAAACAGTTACGATGTAATAGACTTTAAGATACCAAAAACTTCCCATCACTACAGGAAAACTATCACAATTGCTATAACTGTGAAGCCACCAATTGCCGAGCACATCCCAATTAAACGCTGAATCAAGATTAGGCACACCATATTTAGTCCCGAAAACGGTGTAATAAGATTGCATTCCTTCTGCTCCAAAAATATTAAAGATTCCGAGTTTCATAAATCCATCCAAGAAAAACAAGAATGTCACGAAAATCATATAGGTGACTTGAAGTTTCAGCAATCTGTATAAAGTTTTCTCTACATTATTCCCAGAAGTTAAGCCACTTAAAGCAAAAAACACAGGAACATCTATGAGTAAACTCAGCGTTCTCACTTCCGAAGGAAGATAAAGTTGACCACTCCAAAAAGCAGTATGAATAAAAATAATAGAAAGAGTAGCCAAGCCTTTGGCAAAATCAATGTAGAGGTCTCGTTTCATATAGTTTATTAAGTAATTTCAAATTTACAATTTATCAGTGTAAATAAAAAATTTTAGCATTATTGTGGATAACTCAAAAATATTTCATACTTTTGCACCCTGAATTAACTAAAAAAATTATAAACAATGTTAGCAATCGTAGAGATAGCAGGGCTTCAATACAAAGTTGAGCAAAACCAAAAGTTGTTTGTAAACCGTCTAAAAGGAGAAAAAGGAGACAAAGTTTCTTTTGAAAAAGTTCTTCTTACTATTGACGGAGCAATCACTGTAGGTGCCCCAGCTGTAGAGGGTGTTTCTGTACAAGCAGAAATCCTAGACCATGTACAAGCAGATAAAGTAATCGTTTTCAAAAAGAAAAGAAGAAAAGGTTACAAAGTGAAAAATGGTCACAGACAACAATTAACTCAAATTCAAATTGTATCAATTGGTGGTGCAGATGCTCCAAAAGCTAAAAAAGCTACCAAAAAAGAAACAACTGAAGAAGTAGTAGCAGAAGAAAAAACAGCTAAAAAACCAGCTGCTAAAAAAACTGCAAAAAAAGACACTGAAGATTAATTTTAAAAACCAAAAAACCTTAAAATAAAATGGCACACAAGAAAGGAGTTGGTAGTTCCAAAAACGGTAGAGAATCTCACTCTAAAAGATTAGGTGTGAAGATTTTCGGTGGACAAAGCGCTATTGCTGGTAATATTATTGTAAGACAAAGAGGTACTCAACACCACCCAGGTGAAAACGTGGGAATGGGTAAAGACCACACTTTGCATGCATTAGTAGACGGTAAAGTAGTTTTTACTAAGAAAGCAAACAACAGATCTTTTGTATCTGTAGAACCAAACGCATAATTTAAGCGTTATAAAAATTTAGAAACCTCAGCTTTTCGCTGAGGTTTTTTCATGTTATATTTCATTAAAAAAATATTTGCTATTGTGGTGAAAATCTTTAACTTCGCTTCCCTTTTTATAGCAAGTTTATTTATGAAAAAAATATTATCCGTTTTTACCTTAATTGTATTTTTATCAACTAATGCCCAAATCAAAATTTTATTTGATGCAACAAAAGCCGAAATGGCAGGAAACGCAGATTGGGTGATTGATGCAGATTCTAAATTAAATAACGAATCTAATCCACAAAGAATTCCTACTCCCGCACAAAGCGGAATTACCGCTTCTACCTCAGAAACTTATTGGAACGGTGGAATAAGTGCATGGGCAATTGATTTAGTAAAACAAGGATACTACGTAGAAACACTCCCAAGAACAGGAGGTTTAATTTCTTATGGAAATCCAAATAACGACCAAGATTTATCTAATTACAAAGTATTTATCGTTACCGAACCAAACAGCCAATTTACCATGGCAGAAAAAGACGCTATTATTAATTTCGTGAAAAACGGAGGCGGACTTTATATGATTGCCGACCATGACAATAGCGATAGAAATGGTGACGGTTGGGATTCTCCAGCTATTTGGAATGATTTAGTTTCTACCAATTCTGTAGTTGCTAATCCTTTCGGAATTACCTTTGATGTAGTAAGCTTTTCACAAACTACTACTAATTTTGCAAATATTCCTTCTAATACTATTTTAAATGGAAGTGCTGGAACTCCTAGAGCTATGCAGTTTTCTGCGGGTGCAAGTATGACGCTTAATAAAACCGCTAATCCTTCCGTTCAAGGTTTGGTTTTTAAAACAGGAACTTCAACCACAGGAACCACCAATGTAATGTTTGCTACTGCAACTTACGGAGCTGGGAAAGTCTGTGCATTAGGAGACAGTTCTGTTCCTGATGATGGAACTGGTGATCCTGGAGACACATTGTATGATGGCTATTTCACAGATGCTTCAGGAAATCATAGACCTCTTTTAATTAATTCTGTAATTTGGCTAGCTACATCTTCAGGATTAGCCACAGATGACATTATGAAACCAGAACTTTCGGTAAATATTTATCCTAATCCAAGTAGTGATTATGTTTATGTACAGAGCAAAACCTCAGAAAAATATCACTTAACCTTAATGGACTCCTCTGGAAAAGTTTTACAAAGTATTCCTAATACAGACAAGATTAGCATAACCTCTTATCCTAAAGGAATTTACTACTTAGTCATCAAAAACGATAAAGGTTTTAAGAACTTTAAAGTCGAAAAAAGATAATTACACACCAACCGAAGAAATTCTTCGGTTTTTTTATTTATTTTTGAGAAAATTCTCAATAAATGAAAATCAATACATTCACTATGGCATTAGCGGGATTATTCCTTGCCTCGTGCTCATCACAAGTTATGAAAAATTCATTGAACTATCCTGAAACCAAAAAAGTAGAACATACTGACGAATATTTTGGGACTAAAGTATCAGATCCTTACCGTTGGTTAGAAGACGATCGTGCTGAAGATACTAAAGATTGGGTTCAGCGTGAAGTGGCTTTTACACAAAATTATCTTAATCAAATTCCGTTTCGTGAAGAAATTCGTGCACAGTTAAAAAACATTTGGAACTACGAGAAAATCTCAGCTCCATTTAAAGAAGGAGATTATACATATTTCTACAAAAATGACGGTTTACAAGCACAATCTGTACTCTACAGAACAGATAAAAATGGCAACACCGAAGTTTTCCTTGACCCAAATAAATTTTCAGAAAAAGGAACTACTTCTATGTCTGGCTTGTCTTTTAACAAAAAAGGAACACTTGCAGCTTACAATATTTCTGAAGGAGGAAGTGATTGGCAAAAAATTGTCATCATCAATGCAATTACCAAAGAAAAAATAGACGAAACCATTTCCGATGTTAAATTTTCTGGCGCTTCTTGGTTGGGAGACGAAGGCTTCTTTTACTCTAGTTACGGAAAAGTACAAGGTTCAGAACTTTCTGTAAAAACAGACATGCACAAAGTCTATTTCCATAAATTGGGAACCAAGCAATCTGAAGATAAACATATCATCGGCGATGAGAATTTCAAACGCAGATACATGAACATTGGCGTTTCAGATGATGAAAGATTCTTGATTCTAAATGCTTCAATTGCAACCAACGGAAATGAATTGTACGTGAAAGACCTTAAAAATAACACCGATTGGATTGCGATTCAAAAAGGGTATGATTACAATACCGATGTTTTAGACACCAAAGGAGATTTTATCTACATTATGACCGATAAAAATGCTCCAAATATGAAATTGCAGAAATTTGACATTAAAAACCCTTCTGTTTGGACAGACGTTATCCCAGAAACCGAAAACGTTTTAAGCGCTTCAACTGGTGGTGGTTATATCTTCGCAAAATACATGAAAGACGCTGTCTCTTACATGAAACAGTTCGATTATAACGGTAAATTAATCAGAGAAATCACTCTTCCTGGAATCGGTACCGCTTCTAATATTGGAGGCAAAGAAACTGCAAAAGAATTGTATTACTCTTTCAGCAATTATATCACGCCGGGAACTACTTATAAATTTAATGTAGAAAATGGAACTTCTGAAATTTATCAGAAACCAAACGTAAAATTCAATCCAGAAGATTATGTTTCTGAACAAGTATTTTTCACTTCAAAAGATGGAACAAAAGTTCCGATGATGATTTCTTATAAAAAAGGAATTAAACTAAACGGTAAAAACCCAACCATTTTATACGGTTACGGCGGTTTCAATATTTCTGTAACCCCAAATTTCTCCGTAGTGAATGCAATCTGGATGGAAAACGGCGGAATTTATGCCGTTCCAAATCTTAGAGGAGGAGGTGAATACGGCAAAAAATGGCATGTTGCTGGAACACAAATGCAAAAGAAAAACGTTTTCGAAGATTTTATAGCTGCAGGTGAATATTTACAGAAAAACGGTTATACTTCGCCAGAATTTATGGCACTTTCTGGCCGTTCAAACGGTGGTTTATTAGTGGGCGCAACCATGACGATGAGACCAGATTTAGCGAAAGTAGCTTTTCCTGGAGTTGGTGTTCTTGATATGTTGAGATACAATAAATTTACTGCAGGAGCTGGTTGGTCATTCGATTACGGAACTGCGGAAGATTCAAAAGAAATGTTCGAATATTTGAAATCATATTCACCAGTTCACAATGTGAGAAAAGGCGTTTGTTATCCTTCTACGATGATTATCACGAGCGATCATGATGACAGAGTAGTTCCGGCGCACTCTTTTAAATTCGGGGCAGAATTACAGGAAAAACAAAGTTGTAACAACCCTGCTTTAATCAGAATCGAAGTAAATGCAGGACATGGAGCTGGTAGAAGTACAGACCAAGTCATCGGAGAAAACACAGATTTGATGAGTTTTGCACTCTATGAAATGGGAATTAAAGAATTGAAAAAATAATTTCTAATCTACCATAAATCAAACCGCAGAAATTTCTGCGGTTTATTTTTTGAATAAATTTTTAAAAAATCCTTTTTCTTTTTTAGGCTTTTCTTTTTGATTTACAGAATCTTGCAAACCTAACTTTTGCTTTACCTGTTTTACCGTTTTCTCAGTTTTTTCTACATTTTTACCCACCAAAGTTTTCTTCAAACCTTCTTCTATTCCTCTCCAAAGCAAATTAAAAAATGATTTCGTAGGATTTCTAGTGGTGTGAACTACTACATTTTCTGTTTCGGATTTAGAATTGGTTCGGACGATTAAATTTGTAACCGCACTCAATACTTTCTTCTCTTTTTTAGTCTTTTCATCTAAAACTTTCACTTTCACATTTTCATGTTTCATCGTGTAATTTCCAGAAATTTCATTTCTGTTTCCTTTGAAGTTAAATCGTACTTCGTGAATATTTCCTTCAACTTTTTTATGAGAATAGGGCGTAACAAAAGCGTTAATACTTTCGGCTGGTAAATCATTAATCTGCCCTGAAATCGAAAAGTCATCCTGAAGATTTGCCGTATCAAAACTCCAGTTTACTTTCATAGGCGCTACATTCATAAATTGGGTGTGAATTTTAATCGGAACAACTGTGTTTTTGAAACCTTTATTTGAATTAAGATTCTGTGCATTTAAGTTAAATTGGTTGAAAGTCAGTTTCCCAGGTTTATTTCCATTAGGTAAATCCTCTTCATAAATTAAATTCGAATTTCTAATGTTCAAATTTTTCACCAAAAGAGGAAATTTTATGGAACGAAGCAATTCACTGTAAAGTTTTTTTCTAGTCAAATTATCTTTAGGACTTTTACTTCTGTAAACTTGAGCTTGTAAATTGTTAATCAATACATTACCAATATTTATTTTCGGTTGACTATCTTTTAATTTCCAATGAAAATCAGTAATTCTCGTTTGTGCAATTTTTACATTATACCAATCTTTTTCGGTAGAAATTTTAGAAGTAAATTGGGTTTTAGTAAACTTGGGTTGCAAATGCAATCCTCGGAAATCCATTGAATTTTTCTGAAAATCAGCATTCTTAATGAAAATCTGATAGAATTTTCCAGCATCTAAAAAAATATTTCTTCCTGAAATTTGGTAATTTTCATATCGAAAAGGCAATTCTTTTTTGGTGTTTTTTTCATCTAAAACCAATTGTTCAAAATGAGCATTAACGTTGTCTACGGAAAATTTGTTTTGTCCGTTTTTGATAATATTTGCTTTTCCATTTTCAAAGAAAACATTTTGTAATTCAACAATATACGTAAAAGGCTTATTTTTGTTTTTATGCTGATTTTCCGAAGAATACACCGTTAAATGAGGTTCAGAAAACCGAACTTCAGACAAACTGATTTTATTCTTCTTCAGCACAATATCTTTGAAATTCATTTTTTGAGAAGAAATATCAAAAAGTGATTTTCTTGGAAATTTTCTTGAAAATTCAGAAAAATTCATCAAAGGTTTCATTGAAAAATCTGTAACAGACATTTGTCCATTTTCTGTATTAATTTCGGCGGCTGAAATGTGATACACCTCATCTGGATAAAAATGAAATGCTTTACTTTTTATAGAATATTGGTCAAAAACAATGGGCAATTTACGCGACACCTCTTTCTCTGTAAGTTTCAGATTTTCAATATTTAAACTTAAATTTTCAATTGACAAAAATTTACTTTTATCAAATCTTAAGATTTCAACATTTCCGTCTTTAATGATCAAATTTTTAGTAATCAAAGGTTGCTTATTGTTCTTATGAGCATCTTGATTTTCTGGCAGAATAATCTGAAGATTTGGACGAAAAAGCTTTAAGTATTTAGCATTGATTTTCTTATTTAGAATGGCATCATAAATCCCAAGATTTGAAATAAAAAGAGAATCTACAGTTCCATTGAGGTGTAAAAGTTTTCGATTATCTATATGTTTTGGAGTAATTTTAACTTTACTTACAGAAATATTTCCGCTTACAAATTCTATGTTTAAATCCTGATAATGAATATAATACGGAGATTTTTTTTCAATATACTGCGGTAAATGATGTTGCAACCAATAATGGAAATACAAATTTGCCGAAACCAAAAGCACAGCAAACCCAAAAATAACGGAAAATAAAATTCGTAAAGCTCTCTTCATAGAGCAAAAATATTTGGTTATTAGCTTTTTGGGTTACAAGATTACAGCATTTTCTTGTTTTATTTTAAGTTTTATAATTCAGTTATATCATTGAATATCAAGTTCAATCACATAACCTTCATGGCTTCTCACATTGATAAAATCTCCATCATTAAAATACAAATATTGTCCTTTAATTCCTTTTAAAACCCCTTCAAACTCTGGTTTAGAATCTAGGGTGAAAGAATTAATTTTCGCAGGCGCTTCATACGGAAAGTCTAAACGCACCATTTCTTGGCCATCAATCGCAAAATTTTTAAAATCTTTAGGAAAAAGTTCTGCAATCTGGTTGCGAAAATCCAATAAATCTACATCACTTTCTCTGTCGTCTTGAAGCATTTTTCTCCAATTGGTTTTATCTGCTATATGTTTTTTGAGCTCTACTTCTATCATTCCCGCTTCATAGCGGTTTTCAGTTTTTGCAATTGGCAAGGCAAAAGTTGCTCCTTGATCAATCCAACGAGTTGGAACTTGACTTTCACGCGTTACCCCAACTTTTACATCACCTGTATAAGCCAAATAAACAATGTGAGGTTGCAATTGTATTTCTTTTTCTATTTCTAAATCACGTTCTTCAATGCCGAGATGTGCTGTAGAAAGTTCTGGTTTTAGAATCGTATCACTTGCATAAGGACTTTCGAAAAAACATTTTTTACAAAATCCCATTCTATAGATTTTTTCATCTTTACCACATTCTACACACTGATAACCAACATGTT
>Ga0209599_10000461_pt1 | contig 26297 bp, 18 predicted proteins | sample Shrwel_input2_FT_FD_187534 | JGI IMG/M metagenome (GOLD analysis project Ga0209599, IMG submission 187534) | Subsurface microbial communities from deep shales in Ohio, USA - Utica-3 well 1 S input2 FT (SPAdes) (version 2) ...
GGAAATTTTTACCAATTTGTGACAATCTATTGGCGTATTTTTTAGTGTAAATATTGAGGTATCGGAAAATGAAATTGGTGATTAAACCTCCAAGTAAAACTAATAATGCAAACTGCCAGTTAGATAAAAATGCTAATCCTAAGTACGTAATCACCATGATTACATTTTGTAAGGTGAAAAAATAAAGAATCAGCGACTGAACCAATCTTCCTGTTTCACCGGTCATGTTGTTTTGTATAACCCCAGAATCTATTTTAGAGAACCCAATATAACTGGTGTCTCTCAATCCTTCTACTAATCTAAATCTTATTTTTCGAGTAGAAGCTAATTGAATTTTACTGAATAATATGGTTCTGATGTAAGATAAAATGCCTTTCAAACAAAATATCGAAACCATCATGATTAATGCTACTGTAAGCGTAAGTTGAAAACCTGTTTTTTCTATCAAGTCTACCAAAAATTGTAATTTTCCTAATGATTGGTTGTCGCTTTTTGTATTCGTAGAAAGATAAAGTAACGGGATGAATAAAGTGAGGCCAATCCCATCAAGAAGTCCCACTAAAAAATTAAGAACAACATATACATAAAGTTTATACCCTACAATTTTTCGGTAATAATTGAAAAAACCTATAACAGATGTATGTTTAGATGAATCTGCCATGCATTAATTCACTAATTTTTTTAAATAATCACCATAACCACTTTTGCCATATTTTTCGGCAGCAGCTAGGAGTTGTTCTTTATTGATAAAACCTTTCTTATAGGCTATTTCTTCTATGCAAGAAATCTTGAAACCTTGTCTTTTTTCTAGAACTTTTACAAATTCTGAAGCTTCGTGTAGCGAGTCAAAAGTTCCTGTATCTAGCCAAGCTGTTCCGCGAGACATTACCCCAACTTCTAATTCTCCTTTTTCTAGATAAATTCTATTGACATCGGTAATTTCTAATTCTCCTCTTGGTGAAGGTTTCAAGTTTTTGGCAATTTCTACCACTTGATTATCATAGAAATATAAACCTGGAACTGCGTAATTAGATTTCGGGTGTTGTGGTTTTTCTTCAATAGAAACAGCTTTATAATTTTCATCAAATTCTACTACACCATATCTTTCTGGGTCAGAAACTTGATATGCGAAAACGCAACCGCCTTTTACGTCTGTTTTGCTTTCTAACAGTTGAGGTAACCCACTTCCGTAGAAAATATTATCTCCCAAAACTAAGGCAACAGAATCCTCGCCGATGAATTCTTCTCCTAAAATAAAAGCTTGTGCTAAACCATCTGGAGAAGGCTGAACTTTATATTCAAACTTACAGCCAATAGAAGAACCATCTCCCAATAATTTTTTGAAACTTTCTTGATCTTGAGGCGTGGTGATAATTAAAATCTCACGAATCCCTGCCAAAAGCAATACAGAAAGCGGATAATAAATCATGGGTTTGTCATAAACAGGCATAAGTTGCTTGCTTACTGCAATGGTAAGCGGATACAATCTAGTTCCTGAACCTCCTGCGAGGATAATTCCTTTCATAATATTTACACGAATTGCACGAATTTTCTCTAATTTATCAAATTTTTCGTGGAGTTATAAATTGATTATTCTTTTATATTTCAAGGATTTTTCACCGAAATTGATGAGCAGTCCTAATTTTTTATCTGTAGCTTTTAAGTAGTTTAATGTTTGTTTTGTGAAATTTTCATGAATGAAAGAAACTGCTTTAATTTCTAATATTATGTTATCAAAACAAATAAAATCTGCTTTATATTTTTTATCTAATTTTTCGCCATTGAAAAATAAATCAAGTTTTACCTCTCTCTGATAAGGGATATTATTTTTAACAAATTCTTTTTCTAATACCTCACAATAAACAGCTTCTAAAAATCCATTTCCTAAAGTAGAATGAATGTTCATACAAATCCCAATAATTTTATAGCTTTCTTCTTTAAAAATTATTTTTTCATCCATCAATTAGAGAAATTCGTTTTAATTAGAGTTATTTAGAATATTGCGAAGCATAATATTTTTGATAATCTCCAGAAGTTACGTTATTTAGCCATTCTTCATTTTCTAAAAACCAATCAATCGTTTTCGCTAATCCTTCTTCGAAAGTTACACTTGGTTTCCAGCCTAAATCTTTGTTCAATTTTGTTGCATCAATCGCATAACGTTTATCGTGACCGGGTCTATCTTTTACGAATGTAATCAATTTCTCGCTATAACCCGCTGGTTTTCCTAATTTTGCATCCATTTGTTTGATAAGTTCTTTAATCAAATCTATGTTTTGCCATTCATTCCAGCCACCGATATTGTAAGTTTCACCTGTTTTTGCTTCATGGAAGATTTGGTGAATTGCTTTAGCATGATCTACTACATATAACCAGTCTCTGGTATATTTTCCATCGCCATAAATTGGTAATGGTTTTTCATTAATAATATTATGAATACAAAGCGGAATCAGTTTTTCTGGGAAATGATTCGGGCCATAATTGTTAGAACAATTAGAAATCACGAAAGGTAATCCGTAGGTGTTTCCATAAGAACGCACGAAATGGTCAGAAGCTGCTTTACTAGCAGAATAGGGCGATTTCGGGTCATAAGAAGTTTCTTCGGTGAAGAATCCTGTTTCGCCAAGAGCGCCATAAACTTCGTCTGTAGAAACGTGGTAAAAAAGGTTTTCTCTTTTTCCTTCAGGGAAGTTTCCGTGGGTGTGTTCTGGATTGAGCGTCCAAAATTCATTACATAAATTCAGAAGATTTGCTGTTCCAAAAACATTGGTGTTGATAAATGCATTTGGGTCTGTAATGCTTCTGTCTACGTGAGATTCTGCTGCCAAATGAATGACTGCATCAGGATGATGTTTTTCAAAAACTTTTCTGAGTTCTTCAGCTTTGGTAATATCTGCTTTCTCAAAAAAATAATTGGGTTCGTTTTCTATATCCTTTAAATTCTCAAGATTCCCAGCATACGTTAAAGCATCTAGGTTAATGATATTATATTCTGGATTGTTTTTTACAAATTCACGAACTACGTGAGAACCAATAAATCCCGCTCCTCCTGTTATGATGATGTTTTTCATTTTTATTTGACTGTTTTTCTTCCGATAGATTTGTAGAAGAAACCACTTCCTTCTGCTTGTTCCATAGAGAACATATTTCTACCATCGAAAATAACTTTGTTTTTCAATTTAGAAGCCATTAATTCAAAATTAGGATTTTTGAACTCACTCCATTCTGTGGCAATTAATAAACAATCTGCATCTTCTAGAGCGGAATACATATCTTTTGCGTATTCTATTTTGTCGCCTAAGATTTTTCTTACATTTTCTTCAGCAATAGCATCATAAGCTACTACTTGAGCTCCTTTTTCTAATAGAAGTTCAATATTGTCTAAAGAAGAGGCTTCTCTAATGTCGTCTGTATTTGCTTTAAAAGCCAATCCCCACATTGCAATCTTTTTGCCTGCAAGATTTCCTCCGAAATATTTTTCGATTTCGTCTACTAAGATTACTTTTTGTTTTTTATTGATGTATTCTGTGGCTTCTAAAATTTTAAAATCAAAATTTTCTTCTTTTCCAGATTTGATTAATGCTTTTACATCTTTTGGAAAACAACTTCCTCCGTAACCAATTCCTGGGAAAAGAAAACGGTTCCCAATTCTATCATCACTACCCATTCCAAGACGAACTTTGTCTACATCTGCGCCTACTTTTTCGCAATAATTGGCGATTTCGTTCATGAACGTAATTTTCACAGCTAAGAAAGAATTGGCAGCATATTTGGTTAATTCCGAAGATTTTTCATCCATAAAAATAATAGGAACTCCAGTGTTGGTAAATGGCTGATAAATTTTTGCCATGATGTCTTTTGCCTTTTCTGAAGAACTTCCTACCACTACTCTAGAAGGATTCATAGAATCTTTTACTGCAAAACCTTCGCGAAGAAATTCTGGATTAGAAACTACATCAAAAGGGATTTGAGTTTTAGCAGAGATTACTTCTCTTACTTTGTCTGCAGTGCCTACAGGAACGGTAGATTTGTTTACAATCACTTTATAACTCGTCATCATTTCTCCAATTTGATTGGCTACACCTAAGACGAAAGATAAATCTGCGCTTCCGTCACCACCAGGAGGCGTAGGTAGTGCTAAATAGATGACGTCTGATTGGTCTAATGCTTCTTTTAAGTCTGTGGTAAAGAATAAGCGATTGGCTTGTATATTTCTAAGAAACATTTCCTCTAAGCCAGGTTCGTAAATAGGGACGATGCCCTTTTTCATTCTTTCTACTTTATTTTCATCAATGTCTACACAATATACTGTGTTACCAAGTTCGGCGAGTGTGGTGCCAGTTACGAGTCCTACATACCCGGTTCCTACAATTGAAATATTCAAAGCTTTATATTTTTTTAAATTTATGCAAAGTTAATGAATTTTTGAGTTCTCGGGGAAATTCTTAATCTTTTGAAAACCAACAATCTTTGTAAAATTGAAAATTATTATGTATATTTGCCACGGATTAACGGAAAAGAAATGAGAAGGCTTCGAAAGAAAGCCTTTTTTCGTAGCGTAACCTCAAATGTGATTATGGATTTTAGAGCAAAAGTAGAACAACTCGTTCATGAGTTTTTAGAAACTAGAAAAGACCTGTATCTCGTTGATTTAAAGATTTCTGCAGGAGATGATATTACGGTAATTTTAGATGGCGATGAAGGGTTAAGTCTTCAGGATTGTCTGGATGCAAGTAGAGCAATAGAATTTAATCTTGACAGAGAAGAGCATGATTTTTCTTTACAAGTCATGAGTCCGGGATTAAGCGAGCCATTGAAGCTTCCTCGTCAGTTTAAGAAAAACATGGGCAGAGAGATAGAAGTACTTCTGAATTCTGATGAGAAAATACAAGGTGAAGTAGTAGCAGTAGATGATGAAAAAGTAACCGTTGTATTAAGATACAGAAGACCTAAATTAATAGGGAAAGGGAAAGAGGATGTGGTAGAGAATAAAGAAATTCCTTATACTGAGATAAAAAAGGCTCTTGTAGTCATTAAATTTTAGTCTTTCAAGGGCTAAAACTAGTTTAAATAACATTAAAATTAATATAAAAAAATTAAAATGGACAATTTAGCGTTGATTGAATCCTTTGGTGATTTTAAAGACGAAAAAGGGATTAGTAAGATTGATTTAATGGCCATCATTGAAGATTCATTGAAAACTCTTTTGAGAAAAAGATATGATTCTGATGACCATTTTGACGTGATTGTAAACCCTGATAAAGGAGATTTTCAGATATTTCTAAATAAAACAATTGTGGAAGATGAAATGTCAGAAGATGATGATTTAGAAATAGAAATTTCAGAAGCGAAAAAAATAGACCCTACTTTCGAAGTAGGTGAAGAATATACTCAAGAAATTCCTGTAGCACAACTGGGAAGAAGAAATATTTTAACCCTTAAACAAATTCTAGCAACTAAATTGCAAGAGCATAACAATGCAATGCTTTATGAGCAATTTAAAGATAGAATCGGTGAATTGGCAATTGGTGAAGTGCACCATATTCGTCACAAACATGTAATTTTGTTGGATGACGAAGGGAATGAATATATTTTACCAAAAGAAAACCAAATTCCTTCTGACTTTTTCAGAAAAGGAGATAATGTAAGAGCGATAATCGAAACTGTAGATTTCAAAGGTTCTAAGCCTCAAATTATCGTTTCTAGAACTGCTCCTAAATTCCTAGAAAAGTTATTAGAACTTGAGATTCCAGAAATTCAAGATGGTACTATTATTTTGAAAAAAGTAGTGAGAATTCCTGGTGAAAAAGCGAAAATCGCTGTAGATGCTTATGATGATAGAATAGATCCAGTAGGAGCTTGCGTTGGGGTGAAAGGTTCTAGAATTCATGGTGTAGTAAGAGAATTGAGAAATGAAAATATAGACGTTATTCAATGGTCTAAAAATTCTGAAATTCTTGTGAAGAGAGCACTTGGTAATGTAACGATTAATAAAGTAGAAATCAATGAAGATGAAAACTACGCATTAGTTTACACGCCAGTAGAAGAAATTTCTAAAGTAATCGGTAAACAAGGTCAAAATATTAGATTGGCATCTTGGTTATCTGGTTTTGAAATAGATGTTTACAGAGAAAAACAAGCAGATGATGATGTGGAATTAACAGAATTTGATGATGAAATCGAAGCTTGGATTATTGCTGAGTTTAAGAAAGTAGGATTAGAAACGGCGAAAAGTGTTTTAGATAAAGATACAGAAGCGCTAGTAAACATGACCGACTTAGAGGAAGAAACGATAGAAGAAGTAAAAAGAATTCTAAAAGCAGAATTCGAAGATTAATATCTTTAATTTTATAACAAAAATAATTTGGCTTAATAGCCTAAAAGCAATTTACAATCAATGCCAAAAATTAGATTAAATAAAGCGGTAAAGGAATTTAATATCTCGATGTCTAGATTAGTAGAGTTTCTACAATCAAGAGGCTTCGAAGTAGAAAGCAATCCAAACGCTCAATTAGAAGAAGCGGCATATGCAGCATTAGAAGCGGAGTTTGCTAGAGATAGCGAACAGCGTAAAGCTTCTCATGAGGTAGTGATTTCTAAAGTTCCAGAAGAAAAATTAGAAATTGAACCTAAAAAACCAGAAGTGATCAAAGCGAAAGCTCCATCTATCGGTGAAGCTAGAGTTTTGGGTAAAATAGAATTAGAAAAACCTAAGGCAGAAGTTCCTGCTGTAGAGCCAGTAATCGCTCCAGAGGAACCGAAAAATGAAGAAATTAAAAAAGAAGAGCCTAAAAAAGAGGAACCTGTGGAACTTAAAGTTTTGGATAAAATTGATTTAAGCAAAATAGAATCTAATAAACCAAAACCTTCTCCTAAAAAAGAAGAAAAACCTAAACAAGAGGTTCCGAAATTTGAGAAAAAAGAACTTCCAAAGCCAGAAGTGAAAAAAGAGCAACCAAAAGCTCCGGTAAAAGAAGAAACCACTTCTGTTAAATTTGATGAGCCTGAAAAAATTAAAACGGTTTATCAAAAACTAGATGGACCAAAAATTGTCTCTACAGAAAAAATAGACCTTTCTCAGTTCCAAACGAGACCTTCTAAACCAGACCCAAATAAGAAGAAGCAGAGAAAGAGAATCAATAATGGTCCAGCTCCTACTCAAGGTCAAAATCAACAAGGTCAAGGTGGTAACAATAACCAACAAGGTGGCGATAAAAAACCTTTTAACAGAGATAATAACAATCGACCAAACCAAGGTGGTGGAAACAACAACCAAGGTGGTGCGAACAGAAACAGACCTCATAGCCCTAATTATAAAGGCGGCGGTCATAAAGGCAGAGAAAAAGTAATGCCTGTAGAACTTTCTGATGAGCAAATTAAAAATCAAATCAAAGAAACTTTAGAAAAACTTACCAATAAAGGAGGTAAATCTAAAGGTTCTAAATATAGAAAAGAAAAGAGAACTTACCGTAGAGAACAGGATGAATTACAGCAAGAACTAGAAGCAGCGGACAGAACACTTCGTGTTACTGAATTTATCACTGTTTCAGAGTTGGCATCTTTAATGGATGTAAGTGCTACAGAAGTAATTTCTGCGTGTTTCTCTTTAGGGGTAATGGTTACCATGAACCAAAGATTAGAAGCAGATACACTTACTTTAGTGGCTGATGAATTTGGTTACAAAATAGAATTTGCAGATGCAGATTTAGAAGCAGAATCTGAAGAAGAAGTTCAAGATACTGAAGAAGATTTATTACCAAGAGCTCCTATTGTTACGGTAATGGGACATGTAGACCACGGTAAAACTTCATTATTAGACTACATCAGAAAAACCAATGTAATTGCTGGTGAATCTGGAGGTATTACACAGCATATCGGTGCATACAATGTGAAATTAGAAAACGGTCAAAGAATTACGTTCTTAGATACCCCTGGTCACGAAGCCTTTACCGCGATGAGAGCAAGAGGTGCACAAGTTACCGACATCGTAATTATTGTAGTAGCTGCGGATGATGATGTAATGCCGCAAACCAAAGAAGCGATTGCTCACGCACAAGCTGCTGGTGTTCCTATGATTATTGCAATTAATAAGGTAGATAAACCAAACGCTAATCCAGATAATATTCGTCAACAACTTTCTGGAATGAATATTCTAGTTGAAGAATGGGGTGGAAATGTACAAGCACAAGAAATCTCTGCGAAATTTGGTAATAATGTAGACTTATTATTAGAAAAAGTATTGCTTCAAGCAGAAATGCTAGAACTGAAAGCTAATCCTAATAAACATGCAACTGGTGCAATCATTGAAGCATCTTTAGATAAAGGAAGAGGTTATGTTTCTACTGTATTGGTACAAGCTGGTACACTAAGAGTAGGAGATTATGTAGTAGCAGGTAAAAACCACGGTAAGATTAAAGCTATGCTAGATGAAAGAGGAAGGCAGCTTACTGAAGCTGGACCTTCTATTCCAGTAACGATTTTAGGTTTAGATGGAGCTCCAACTGCTGGTGATAAATTTAAAGTTTACGAAGACGAAAGAGAAGCGAAATCTATTGCCAACAAACGTGAACAATTACAGAGAGAACAAACCATCAGAACTAAGAAACATCTTACTTTAGATGAATTAGGAAGAAGAATTGCTCTAGGTGATTTCAAAGAATTGAATATTATCCTAAAAGGAGACGTGGATGGTTCTGTGGAAGCACTTTCTGATCAGTTACAAAGACTTTCTACTGCGGAAATCAGCGTGAATATTATTCACAAAGGAGTTGGTCAAATCACTGAGTCAGACGTATTATTAGCTGCAGCATCAGATGCTATTATGATAGGATTTAATGTAAGAGCTGGTGCTAATGCAAAAGAACTGGCAGACAGAGAAGAAATAGAAATCAGAACTTATTCTATTATTTATGCAGCAATAGACGATGTAAAAGAAGCGATGGAAGGTATGCTTTCTCCGGAAATCAGAGAACAGGTAATAGGAAATGTAGAAATTAGAGAAACATTCAAGATTTCTAAAGTGGGTACTATTGCAGGTTGTATGGTTCTAAACGGAAAAGTAACCCGTAATTCTAAAATTAGACTTCTCCGCGATGGAATTGTAAAATACGATGGTGAATTAGAGTCTCTAAAACGTTTCAAAGATGATGTAAAAGAAGTTACCAAGGGCTATGAATGTGGTCTTAACATTAAAGGTTATAATGACATAGAAGTAGGTGATATCTTAGAAGTCTATGAAGAAATAGAAGTAAAGAAAAAACTTAAATAGTTTATTTACAATAGCAAATCCCGAGTAAATCGGGATTTTTTTATTGCACTTCCGCTATTTATATTAATTCTAAATAAAATTTAGACTTTTATTTTTTTTTGAAAAAAATAACATTTGAAAAACTATAAATTTAAGAATCATTAATTATATAAAATTTTAATGAATAATTTTCAATAAAAGGTAAATATGTAGTTTAAAATGTTAAAATATAACATTATTTATTTAACTTAAAATTTGGTTATGTTAAAATTTATTAACATTTTTGTCTATTAAAATATTAAATATTGTTAATATGAATGTAAAATTAAAAGTTTTAACAGCGGGAGCTCTTTTTTTTCTAGGGGGTCAAGCTGTTATGGCGCAACAGAAAAAAGATTCAGTTGAAACAAGACAAATCGAAGAAGTTGTGGTTACTGGGTATGGAACTGTAAATAAAAGTACGTTTGTTGGTACATCAACAAAGATTGATGCTGATGTATTGTCAAAAAAAAATGTATCAAGTCCTATTCAGGCGTTAACAGGTGAAGTTGCGGGTGTTAGAATTATAACACAATCAGGTCAGCCTGGTTCTAATCCAACAATTAGAGTTAGAGGGTTTGGGTCGGTTAATGGGAATAGAGATCCTTTAATTGTTGTAGATGGTACCCCTTTTGATGGTAATTTGGCTTCAATTAATGGCGAAGACATTGCTGATATGTCTGTATTGAAAGATGCTACTGCAACTGCTATTTATGGGGCTAGAGGAGCAAATGGAGTTGTGTTAATAACCACTAAAAAAGGTAAAAAAGGAGGAGAGATTATTTTGGAAAATAAGATAGGAGTTAATACCAGTTTATTACCAAGATATGATGTGATAAAAAATCCAGAGCAATACATGGGATTGGCATGGCAATCTATGGCTAATTTTGCTAAATATGGAGGCGCTGGTGCTGCAGGTACAAGTGATCCATTAACATGGGCAAGCAATAATTTATTTACCCCTACAGGAGGGCAATATGGAATAGATCCTCGTTATAATATGTGGAATGTTGCGGGAGCTCAACTTATTGATCCTAATACAGGTAAGGTTAGAAGTGGAGTAGGTAGAAAATACACTCCAGAAAATTGGGAAGATTATGGTTTTAGAAACGGAACTCGTAGTGAAACTAATTTAAGTATATCTGGAGGTGCTGATAAAACAAGATTCTATTCTAGTTTTGGTTATCTTAAAGATGAAGGGTATTTGTTAAACTCAAATTTTGAGAGATACAGTACTAGATTAAATGTAACTCACCAAGCAAAAAAATGGCTTTCTGGAGGAGTTAATTTAGGATATACCTATTCAAAAAGTAAAAATAATGGACAAACATCAGATTCAGGTAATGTTTTCTGGTTTGTAGATAATATTCCTTCAATATTTCCTCTATATATGAGAGATGCAAATGGTAATACAATTACAGATCCTCATTATGGTGGTAATATGTATGATTATGGAGATAATTATGGAAGAAATTTTGGAAATGGAACCAATGCAATTGCTGATGCACTTTATGGTAAAGATTTTAGTAGAAGACATGAAGTAGTGGGGAATGCTAATTTAAAAATTGATATTTTGCCTTATTTATCTTTTGAGACAAAAATTGGAGGTAATTTTTCAACTAGATCAAGAGATAATGTAGATAGTAAATTTTATGGACCTTCTGCTTCTACAAATGGGTCTATAGCTAAGTATGATTACGATACATTTAATTATACTTTTCTACAAATGTTAAAATTTGATAAGAGATTTGGCAAACATGGTATTTCAGCTTTTGCAGCTCATGAGTCTACAAATTATGAGTATAATATTATGTATGCCTTCAAAACAAATCTTGTAACAGATGGTGGTACAGAATTGAATAACGGTTCTACTGTTGTATCTGCTAATTCATATACATTAGATTGGGGATTAGAATCTTATTTTGGTAATATTTCTTATGATTATAGTGGTAAGTATTTATTAACAGCTAATGTCAGAAGAGATGGGTCATCAAGATTTAAACTTGACGATAAAAAATGGGGGACTTTTGGATCTGTAGGTCTTGGTTGGGTAGTTTCTCGTGAAGAATTTATGAAAAACAATAGCTTATTTAGTAATTTGAAACTTAAAACAAGTTACGGATTAGTGGGAGATCAAGCGGGTGTTGGCTATTACCCCGGCTATAACACTTATGAAATTTTTCCTTTGAATGGTGAGACTGCAACTCCATATAATAATGTAGGGTATCCACTTTTAACTTGGGAAAAAGCTAAAACATTCCAAACGGAATTGGAGTTTTCTTTATTTAAGAAAAGAATTATAGAGGGGTCAGTGGCTTTTTATTCAAAAACTACAGATAATTTAATTTTTGATAGAAGAACCCCTACATCTTTAGGATACGCTATTGACAAAACTAATGATGGTAAATTATTAAATCAAGGAATAGAATTTACAATTAATGCTAATATATTAAGAACAGAGAATGCGTATATATCTTTAGGCATCAATGGTGAATTACTTAAAAATAAATTGACTAGAATGCCTATTGACCCATCAACAAGTTTAGAAAAAACTATTGATGTTCAAGGATTATATGGATGGGCAGAAGGTAAATCAATTTATGATTTTTATTTGCAAGAATGGGCTGGTGTAAACCAACAAAATGGTAGAGGACGATGGATAATGAATTACATTGATGTTGATGGCAATGGTACATATAGCACTGGAGATACAAAAATCGCAAACCTACACGATTTTCAATTAAAAAATCCTAATGCTAACATTGCTCAACAAGTTACTGAAAATTATTCTGATGCAACACTTAGATATGTAGGTAAATCAGCAATTCCAAAAATAATGGGTGGATTTACTTTAAATGGAGGCTATAAAGGATTTTCATTAAGTGCTCAGTTTTTATATAGAATAGGAGGTTACGCTTATGACGGAGCTTATGCATCATTAATGAATAATAATAGAATAGGACTTAATAACTGGCATAAAGACATGCTGCAAAGCTGGAACGACAATTTATTTAATCCAAATACCAATTCTGATATCCCTAGATTGAGTAATGGATTAGCTGCTGGAAGTCTTAATGATACACAAGCAAATGCTACATCTTCAAGATTTTTAACAAAAGCAGATTATTTAGCTTTAAATAATTTGAGACTAGCTTATGATTTTTCTAATAATGTTGTAAGCAACATTGGTCTTACAGGCTTGTCTTTCTTTGTTACAGGAGATAATTTATGGTTGTCAACTAAAAGAAATGGATTTAATCCTACAACCTCAGAAAGTGGCTCTTCAAGCACATACACCTATTCACCTGTAACTACATTTACTTTTGGTGTAAGAGCGAAATTTTAATTTTAAAATAGTAATACTATGAATAAGAAAATTTATATATATTTATTTACATTGTTTGCAATTTTGCAATCTTGTAACAGAGAGGAGCTAGTAACAGAGCCAACAGAAACAATTTCAACACCTGCAATTGAGCAAAAAGTAAATGGTATGTTTGCTCTCATGCTAAAAGACGGAACAGGTGGGACAACAAGACATGAAGATTTTGGGCAAAAAGGAATTGATATTTTCACAGATATGCTAGAGTCAGATGTCGCTTTGTCTCGTAATGCTTATAATAGATATGCATCATTAGCTAATTATTCTGGAATTTTAGATTACAGCAGTAATTTTAATTATATTCCTTGGAGATATTACTATAGAGTTATTTATAGTGCGAATGATGTAATTAATGATTTTGGAGGAAATGACAATCCTGATTTTTCAAAAGGAAGTAAAGCTTTATTTGCTCAAGCATTAGCGATGAGAGGATATGCATATTTCTACTTGTTACAGCTTTATACTAAAGAATATGCTCCAACTGAAAAAGGAGTTCCTATTGTTACTTCAATTTTGCAAACAAAAAGTGAAATGAAAAAACAAAGCGAGGTTTATGATCAAATTCTATCAGACCTTACAAGAGCAGAAACCATGTTAGAAGGATATGATAGAAATAATAAAATTAAATTTAATCAAGACGTAGTTAGAGGTTTACTCGCATATACTTATGCAGCAATGAATAATCCAGCTAAAGCCCAAGAGTATTCTCAAAAAGTAATTTCTAGTGGTAATTATCCAATAACAACTGCAAGCCAATTGACTGGAGGGTTTAATGATGTTTCAACTCCAAGTTGGATTTGGGGAGCTGATTTAACTACTGATATGGGGCTTGATTTAATTAGTTGGTGGGGGCAAATGGATTATTTTACTTATAGCTATCAATCTGTTGGAGATTATAAGACTATTGATGGTAATTTAAGATTATCTATAGCTGCCAATGATATTAGAAAAAATCAATTTCAGCAAATAGTAAGTGGTTATTGGTTTGGTAGTGGTAAATTTTATGATCCAGCTAGAGTTAAACAAGGACAAAGGCAAATTGAAACTGATTATATCTTTATGAGAGTTGATGAGTTCTATCTTTTGAAAGCTGAATCATTAGCTAAACAAGGTGATGCTTTTTTACCACAAGCTAAACAAGCTTTAAAAGATTTATTACAAAATAGAATTTCTGATTTGTCTTTTATTGATAGTATTACAAATTCAACAGATTTATTGAAAGAAATTTACCATCAAACAAGAATTGAGTTTTGGGGAGAAGGAAAATCTTATTTAGCAATGAAGAGAAATCACATGAATGTTGTAAGAGGTCAAAATCATGATGCTTTTAAAGGGTTAGATATACCTTCAACAGATGAGAAGTTAACATTTAAAATTCCATCAGCAGAAGTTATTAATAATCCTAATTTATAAAACTAGCTTTTTAATATATCATTAAGCCACCTCAGTTTTGAGGTGGCTTCTTTTTTTGCCTTTATTTTACTACTTTTGTATTTCAAAATTTCAAAATGAAATATATTTTTCTAGTCATATTTTTTTGTGCAACTGTTTTAGAAGCACAAGTCATTAAGAGACCTCAGCTTCAAAATAAAAATTCTGAAAGAGATACTTTGGTAATTGATAAAGGAGGTAAAGATTCTTTGAAAATCTTTAAGCCAACCATAAATGACTACCAGCATTATACTCAATTTTCTGAAAAGAAAATTTTTGATACTGTTTTTACTATTGACAAATCTTATCAATTTACACAATACAATAACCAAGACAATTTTGGTAAAATCCAATTTGCCAACATTGGTTCTGGATTTCAAGATTTAATGTTTCGTGTCAACAAAGAACAAAACTTAGCGTTATTACCTACTAGAAAATCACATTTTATTTTAGGAATTGATGATGTTAAATATTATGATGTAAAAACGCCTACCACATCGTTCGTTTACCATAACGCGATGAAACAAGGTGCAGCCTTGAAAACTACCTATACTCAAAACGTAGGAAAAAATTTCAACGTAGCATTAGAATATATGGGATTGCGTTCTCAAGGTGTTTACCAAAGAGAATTAGCCGCTTCTAATAATTTCGTTTTATCTTCTCGTTTTAATTCTAAGAATAATCGTTATCGATTTTTCACACATTACATTCACCAAAATGTAAACAACGAAGAAAATGGTGGAATAGAAGATTTAAGCCTTTTTTTAGGAGATGACACTCGTTTTAATAATAGACAAAATCTTGCGGTAAACCTTACCTCTACGGATTCTAGATTTTCGTACAGAAGATATTATTTCTCTCAGGAATTTCAGTTTGTGAATTCAGAGAAATATCCTTTTAAAGTAAGACATACTATTTTCCATCAAGCCAATAAATATTGGTATAAACAACAAGGTTCTGAGTCGTTTTATAATTCAGATGTTGTAGAAGATTATGGAACGTCTGCTTACAAATTTTCTAAAAATTTAAGCAATACATTTACCTTACTTTTTGATAAACCTACTTTCAAATTAGAAGCAGGAGTTCGTCACCAAATGATTAATTTAGGAACGGACAAAGAGCTTCCAGCCATTGTTGGGGTGAATATTCCTTTAGACAATAAAGAAAACAGATTTGGAGCAGTTGGAAATTTAGAAATCAAATTATGGGACAAGGTAGATTTAAAATCTAATCTAGAATATTCTAACGGAAGTACTTTTGGCAATTTCCTTCGTTCAGAAAACAACTTGAAATTAGAACCGATTAAAGATTATGTTTTAGATGCCCATGTAAATTTACAAACCTCTAAACCAAGTTTTAATTATTTAATCAATCCATCATTTTACCAAAATTTCAATTATAATTTCTTAGACGCTAAAAACGAAAGCATTTTAGAAATCGGAGGTAAAGTCAATCTGAAGTGGTTCCAAAGTTCAGTTTTTGCCAATTATTTTAGAATAGAAAATTACACATACATTGGAGCTGATTATCAACCAAAGCAAAGCGAGTCATCACTCAATATTTCTCAAATCGGTGGCGAAGCTACTTTTTCTTATTGGAAACTTAATTTCAACACCAAATTGCTTTTCCAATCGGCTTTGTCTGAGAAAAATCTTTACCCGATGCCTAGTTTTATCGGGAGATTAAATGCTTATTACCAAGCAAAAGCGTTCAAAGATGCTGCAGAAATTCAAACCGGAATAAAAGTGTATTATTTCTCGAAATTTAATTCTAGAGAATATTTCCCAGTACTCAATGAATTTGCAGTTTCTGCAAATACGGCTTCTATTGGTGGTCAACCAATTGCAGATGCTTATTTTAACATGAAGGTAAAAAGAATGCTTATTTATGCAGAAGCGCAGCATGTAAACACTACTTTTATGAAAAACAAATCATTCGCTGCTCCCAATTATCCTATTTATGATTTTCGATTGAATTTAGGAATTGTTTGGTATTTATTTCACTAAATTTGCTTCATGCCGAAGTTTAAATTTCCGTTTCAAGATTTAGAAACCATCCCGAAATTAATCAAGGACTTTCTTCAACAAGAAATTCCGCAGTTTTCTGCATATCAGTTTACCTTAGAAAACGCACTGTTACAAGCAGAAAAAAAAGCACATAACTATACACTAGAGCAAAGAAAAATATTGGTAGAAGTTCTTAGAGCGCAGCATCAGCATTTAGATTTAAGTGCCAAGCAATCGCAGAATTTAGATTTGCTCTTATCCGAAAATACTTTTACCGTAACTACAGGTCATCAGTTGAATTTGTTTTCTGGACCAGTATTTTTTGTTTACAAAATTTTACAAACCATCAAAACGGCTGATTTTTTAACTCAAAATTCCGATAAAAATTTTGTTCCTATCTTTTGGTTGGCAACAGAAGACCACGATTTTGAGGAGATAAATCATTTTAAAACTGCAAATGGATTTTATCAAGTCAAAGGAAATTCTGGTGGTGCAGTTGGCAGAATTATTATAGAAGACAATAGTTTTTTAGAAGAATTCGAAAAAGAGTTTAAAGATGATGTTTTTGGAACGCAGCTTATTCTTCTTGCCAAAAAAGCTTATCAAAAAGGAAGAACTTTTACCGAAGCTACTCAGATTTTGGTTCAAGAAATTTTTGCAGAATTTGGACTTTTAATGATAGATGGAGACGATGTTTTGCTCAAAAATCAAATGCAAAATATCTTCAAAGAAGAATTGCTAAACCAAACCACGCATCATTTTTCTCAAGAAAATGTAAAATTCCTAACCGAGAAATACGGAAAAGTACAAGTAAACCCTAGAGAAATCAACCTTTTCTACTTGTCTGACACCAGAAATAGAATAGAATTTGATGGAGAACAATTTCAGATTGTAGATAAAAATCTCACGTTTACTTTAGAAGAATTGGCAGAAGATTGGTCTAAAATTTCACCGAATGCTTTGTTAAGACCTGTTTTTCAAGAAAAAGTTTTACCCAATATTGCTTACATTGGTGGGAATGCAGAAATTATGTATTGGTTAGAAATGCCAAAGGTTTTTGAAAAATTTGGGGTAGAATTTCCTCTTTTGGTTCCCAGAAATTCTATGTTGTTCCTAAGAAAGAAAACTTTAGATAAAATAGAAAAATCTGGAGTAGCACTAAAATACTTTTTAGGAGATTTCCAGAAATTCTTAAATCAAAAATTGCTGAAAGAATCAGAACTGAATGCTGATTTAGAAAGCCGAGAGCAATTACTAAAAGAAAATTTCGAAATTTTAAAAAATAAAGCTTCACTTACCGCTGTTACCTTTAAGAATATGGTAGAAGCAGAAGAAACGAGACAATTGAAGTCTTTTCAGAAATTTAAGAAAAGATTGTTACGTGCAGAAAAGATTCTTCACGCAGATAAAATAGATTATCTTCAGCGTTTGTATTCAGAAATTCACCCTGCTAATAACTGGCAAGAAAGAAGCCTCAATTTCAGTGTCTTTTTCGCGGAAAATGGCGAAAAATGGCTCGAAAATTGTTACCAAGAAATGGAGGTTTTAAATTCTGTCTTAATTGTTAGCGAATTTTAGCCCGAAAAACATTAATTTTGTAATTTAAATAACAAGGATGAAAAAATATCTTGTATTCATATATACGTTAATAGGTTTTGTAGCTTTTGCACAGAAAACACACACTGTAGCAAAAGGTGATACTCCGTATAATATTTCTAAAAAATATGGAGTAACACTAGACGAACTCACGAAGCTAAATCCTCAAATTAAAGAAGGTAAATTAGCGATTGGAGATGTTTTAATCATCACTAAGAAAAATTCAGAAGTTGTAAAAACTACTGAAAAAGCGGTGGCTACTACCAATCAAAAATTAGGCAAAATTGTTCTTCAACCGAAGCAAACGATTTACGGAATTACCAAACAATATCATATTTCTGAAGCGGATTTAAGAAAATTGAATCCTAACTTAGACCAGCATATGAAAATTGGTGACGAGGTAACTTTGCCTGCTGAAAATATCAAAAAATATGCAGATCAAAATGCATTTGTAAAAACAGAAGTTCCAGTAGAAAAACCTGTGGAAAAGGTAATAGAAAAGCCAAAAGCAGATGAAGGAACTTATGTAATTCAGCCAAAAGATAATTATTACAGAATTACCAAAAGTTTTAACCTTACTCAAGAGGAATTATTTGCCATCAATCCTGGTTTGGAAGAAAAAGGATTGCAACCTGGTGAAGTCATTAATGTGAAAAAACCTCAAAATTCTAAGGTTAAAGAAACTGTAACTTGGCAAGAAGATAAGAAAACCGAAAAAGCAGAAGTTCAGAATGTAGTTGCAGACGAATACCAAACGTACACGGTTCAGAGTGGCGATACTGTTTTTGGGATTCTAAATAAATTTAATGTTTCTCTAGACCAATTATTAGAACTCAATCCTAAACTTTCAGAAGGTTTAAAACCAGGTATGGTTCTAAAAGTGAAAAAATTAGAAGCGGGCTATATTAAAAAATCTGGTGATGAGCTAAATGTAGTTTTAATGTTGCCATTCGGTTTTGATGATGGTGACAGTAAATACAGAAGTATGGCTGCTGATTTCTTAACGGGTGCAAAACTAGCTATCGAAAGAAATGCTAAAGCTGGTCAAAAACTAGATGTAAAAGTAGTAGACGCAGGAAGTGAAGCAAGTTTTAAAAATTCACTTACGCAAATCAATCAAAATAATACAGACTTAATCATAGGACCGTTTTTCAAGTCAAACGTTTTAGAAGTTTTAGACTATGTGAAAACTCAGAAAATTCCTGTGGTAGCTCCTTTTGCTAATTCTCCAGAGCTTAGAAATTATAGCAATTTGGTGATTATTGAAACGGAACAAAGTGTTTTTGCAGACAGAATTGTAAAAGAAGTTTCTTTGGCTTATTCAGACCAAAAAATATATATCGTGGCAGATGCAGATAAGACGTATGCCAATTATATGAAGAAACAATTAGAAGGTCAGTTGAAAAATGCAAACATCACCGTAGTAAATTCTTCTGCAGATATTCAGTTAGATACCAATATGATGACTGGTCAAACCGCTCCTGTAATTGCTATTTTGGCAAATGATAATGATGATGCAGGAAGTGATTTTTCAAAAAGAATCATTGATTTGGCTAAAGAAACCAGCGGAATGAAATCATTCAGTATGTATTACCATCCATCTTTTGAAAAAAATATTGCAGAACTCAGCAACGCGAGTTTGGTTTATTTGATGGATAGAAAAATTAACACAGACGGTGACTTTGAAAAAGAAGTTCTCGCAGATTATAAGAAAAAATATTGCAAAGCTCCTTCTAAGTATGCTGTAATTGGTTTTGACGTAGTGAATGATATGTTGACCAGAGAAAACAGTAAAGGAGAATTGTTTAAGCAAATGAATAAACCTCAAACCCAATTGGCTACCAAGTTTGAATTTGTACGAAACAAAAACGGAGCATACGTAAACCAGGGTTACAGAGTAGTGAGATTAGTTCCTTAATAGCGGAAACTAATACTAAACAAAAGAAGAATAAGACTCAAATTTTATCGAAAAAAAAATTATGAAAGCACTTGTATTTCCAGGGCAAGGTTCTCAATTCGTAGGAATGGGAAAAGAACTCTATGATAGTAGAAAAGAAATTAAAGACCTCATGGATTTCAGTAATGAAATTCTAGGTTTTGATATACTAAAAATCATGTTCGAGGGAACTGATGAAGACCTTAAAAAAACAAAAGTTACTCAACCAGCAATATTTATTCATTCTGTAGCTGCTGTAAAAGCAATTGACGGAACTGGAGCTCAAATGGTAGCAGGACATTCTCTAGGAGAGTTTTCTGCATTGGTTGCTAATGGAGTTTTAAGTTTTGAAGACGGACTTAAGTTGGTTTCAGAAAGAGCTTTGGCTATGCAAGAAGCTTGTGATATTAATCCATCTTCTATGGCAGCAATTCTAGGTTTAGATGATGCTAAAGTGGAAGAAATTTGTGCGTCAATTAATGGAATAGTAGTCCCAGCGAATTACAATTGTCCAGGACAATTGGTAATTTCTGGTGAGACCAAAGCGGTAGAAGAAGCGTGTAACGCTATGAAAGAAGCTGGAGCAAAACGAGCATTAATTTTACCAGTAAATGGTGCGTTTCATTCTCCATTAATGCAACCTGCACAAGAAAGATTGGCTGCGGCAATAGAAAATGCAAAATTTAGAAAAGCAACCATTCCGGTTTATCAGAATATTACCACGACTGCTGTCACAGATCCAGATGAAATTAAGAAAAATCTGATTGCTCAATTAACAGGACCTGTAAAATGGACACAGTCTGTACAAAACATGATTAAAGATGGCGCTTCAAATTTTGTAGAAGTAGGGCCAGGAAAAACTTTACAAGGACTGATAAAGAAGATTAACTCCGAAGTAACAGTTGCATCTGCAATTTAAAATAAAAGTAAGCCACAAATTTTTTTGTGGCTTTTTCTTTTTATTTTTGTTAAAAATAAAATCCTTTGAAAAATCACATATTTTCACCTGGCAAATTACTGATTACTTCAGAATATTTTGTGTTAGATGGAGCTTTAGCTTTAGCAGTACCTACTCGATTGGGACAAGATTTTTATTCAGAAGAAGAAAAAGATGGTGCTTCCATGGTTTTTTGGGAGGCTTTGCATGAGAACAAACCTTGGCTTTCTATCCAAATAGATTATAAAAATTGGAAAATTGTACAAACCAACCTTCCTGAAAGCGCAGCATTTATTCTTAAAGTGCTTCAAAACGTACAGAAACTTTCTACAGAAAAATTTCATAGCGATTCTACGTATAAGATTACTACTAATTTACAATTCCCCGCGAATTATGGATTGGGGAGTAGCTCTACGTTGATGAATAATTTAGCAGAGTGGTCTCATATAGATGCTTTTCTTCTTAATGAACTTTCTTTGGGAGGAAGTGGTTATGATATAGCTGTGGCTCAAGAAAAATCTGCCATTCTTTATCAAAATAACCCTAGAAAAGTAGAAAGAGTAGAGTTTAATCCTAGTTTTACTGATGATTTAATCTTCATTCATTTAAACCAAAAGCAAGATAGCAGAGAAGGAATAAGAGCTTTTCAGTCTCAAAAAAAATCTTTAGATTTAAGAACTGACTTTTCAGAAATTACTCAAAAAGTACTACAATGTGAAACCTTAGAAGAGTTTTCTAACCTTATGATGTTGCATGAGAGTAAGTTAAGTGAATTTTTAGGAATGAAAACTGCCAAAGAAAAACACTTCCAAGATTGCCCAAGTTTCATTAAAAGTTTGGGAGCTTGGGGCGGAGATTTCGTTCTAGCTTCAAAATTTGGGGATTACAAAAATTACTTTTTTGAGCGCGATTTTAGAAATATCATAGAATGGAAAAATTTAATATATTGATTTTCAATATTTTGAAAATAAAATCTATGACGAATTTCAGTGACCAAAGTCATAATTTATGATTTAATAAAACTATATACTTTTGCTAATTTTGTAATACAAAAAAATATGAACAATAATATTTTAGTTATGAAAAACATTAAAATCATTCAAGAGCTACATGATCTAGGTATTACAGGTTATCACGAAGTAGTGTATAATCCAACCTATGAAGAACTTTTTAAAGCAGAAATGTCTGCTAAAAATAAAGGTTTTGAAAAGGGAGCTCTTACAGAATCAGGCGCAGTTGCTGTAAAAACGGGTATTTTCACAGGTAGATCACCTAAAGACAGATATATCGTAAAAGATGATGTAACAAAAGATACAATTTGTTGGGATGGAAAAGTTAATTTCCCTACAACTCCAGAGATTTTTAAATCTTGTAAAGAATTAGTTTTAGAACAGCTTTCTTCTTCTAAAAAATTATACGTAGTAGATGCATTCTGTGGTACCAATCCAGACACAAGACTTAAAGTAAGATTTGTAATGGAAGTAGCATGGCAAGCTCATTTTGTAACGAATATGTTTATTAGACCATCATTATATGAGTTAGAAAACTTCGGAACTCCAGATTTCATCGTGATGAATGGTTCTAAAACAGTAAATCCAGATTGGCAGGCTCAAGGATTAAATTCTGAAAACTTTGTAATGTTTAACCTTACAGAAAGAATCCAAATTATCGGAGGAACTTGGTATGGAGGTGAGATGAAGAAAGGGATGTTTGCTATGATGAACTACTATCTTCCATTAAAAGGAATGGCTTCTATGCACTGCTCTGCAAACGTAGGAGAAGAAGGTGATGTAGCATTATTCTTCGGACTTTCTGGTACAGGTAAAACTACACTTTCTGCAGACCCAAAAAGATATTTAATTGGTGATGATGAACACGGATGGGATGATAATGGTGTATTTAACTATGAAGGTGGTTGCTACGCAAAAGTAATTGACCTTACTGAAGAAAAAGAACCAGACATTTTCAGAGCGATTAAGAGAGATGCTTTATTAGAAAACGTAGTGGTAAATGAATATGGTGAAATAGACTATAAAGATAATTCTATCACAGAAAACACTAGAGTTTCTTACCCAATCTATCATATTAATAAAATTGTACTTCCTTCTAAAGCTGGTCACGCTAAAAAAATCGTTTATTTATCAGCAGATGCTTTCGGTGTATTGCCTCCAGTATCAATTTTAAATGAAGATCAAGCGCAATATCACTTCTTATGTGGATATACCTCTAAATTAGCAGGAACAGAGAGAGGAATTACTTCTCCAGAGCCTTCATTCTCTCCAGCTTTCGGTGAAGCTTTCCTTACTTTACACCCAACAATGTATTCTAAAACATTAATTGGTAAAATGAAAGAACACGGAGCGAAAGCTTATTTAGTAAATACAGGTTGGAATGGTACAGGTAAGAGAATTTCTCTTAAAGATACTAGAGCAATTATTGACTCAATCATAGATGGTTCAATAGAATCTGCACCTAAAACTGTAGTTCCAATTATGAATTTAGAAATTCCTACTGCATTACCAAATGTAACTGAAGGAATTCTTGATCCAAGAAATACTTATGCTGATGTTTCTGAATGGGAGGCAAAAGCAAAAGATTTAGGAGCTAGATATATTAAAAACTTCGAACAATATTGTGATACAGAAGAAGGTAAAAGATTAGTTTCAGCTGGACCTCAATTATAAAAATCAGAGAAATACCTAAATATAAAATCCTCAGTATTTATGCTGAGGATTTTTTTATTGTACGGTAGAAATTAAATGAATAATCGCTAATCTGTAGCCTTCTGTGCCAAAACCGGAAAGAACAGCATCTGTATAAGCTGCGGTAACTGATTTCTGCCTGAATTCTTCCCGTTGATAAATATTGCTAATATGAACCTCTATTTTGGGTTTCCTAAGGTTTTTAAGCGCATCTGCTATAGCATAGGAATAATGAGTAAAAGCGCCAGGATTAATGACAAGCGCATCAAAATCATTTTCTTGAATTTTCCCGATGATTTCCCCTTCAAAATTAGACTGGAAATATTCAATAGCGTGTTGAGAATACTCAGATTTTAAATGCGCTAAAACATCATCCATAGAAGTACTTCCATAGATATCTGGCTCACGAGTTCCTAGAAGATTGAGATTGGCTCCGTTTAGTATTAGAATTTTCATATTCTCAAAGGTATGAAATTTTTAAAATAAAAAAAATCCTCAGAAATTTTCTGAGGATTTTGGTAGCCCGTAGGGGAATCGAACCCCTCTTGCAAGAATGAAAATCTTGAGTCCTAACCGATAGACGAACGGGCCAGAAATTTATTCTTAAGCTAACTTGTTAACGTGTTTAGTTAACTTGCTTTTTAAGTTAGCAGCTTTGTTTTTGTGAATAATATTCTTCTTTACTAATTTGTCTAATAAAGAGATTACTTTCGGCAATTGCTCTGAAGCAGCTGCTTTGTTTTCTTCATTTCTTAATACTTTCACAGCTGTTCTAGCAGTTTTGTGATAGTATCTGTTTCTCAATCTTCTTTTCTCAGATTGTCTGATTCTCTTAAGTGCTGATTTATGATTTGCCATAATTGTTTCTGAAATGTGGGTGCAAAGATAAAAACTATTTTTTAATTTGCAAATTATTTTTTAATTTTTTTTAAAATTTGTAGCCTATAGGGGAATCGAACCCCTGTTGCAAGAATGAAAATCTTGAGTCCTAACCACTAGACGAATAGGCCATTCTTTTTTTGTGCGTGCAAAAATAAGAACTTTTTTAGAACTCGCAAAATTTTCTTGATTATTTATAAACTTTTTCTATTGTAGTATTGGTAATACCCTTTTCTTCAAGGTCTTTTTGTAGTTTAATAGCCGCTTCTAGAGATTTTACATTACCGTAAGTGTAATAGAATATGCCATTGGCTTTTACTCTTTCTACTTCTTTTAATAATTTTATAACTGGTGAAGAGTTAGGTAATTTATCTTTTCCGGAGTATACTTCTAATCGGTAATAACCAGTGTTCATGTTTTGATTGGGAATAAAACTTACAGCAGTGGCATTTCTAAATCCAGCATCTTTAGCGGTTTTAAGGTTGTTTTCTTTAATAGAAGCAAAATTAGTTACGCTGTAGTAATATTTGTACAAACCATTTTCTTTGATGGTTAAGATGTAATTAAGTCCTTTTAGGGCAGGATCTCCCACTACATATTTGTTTGGAGTGCTCATCAAAAGAATTCTGAAATCATTTTTCAGAGGAAGTTCTTTTGGTTCTTCTACTATTTTTTTCTGGTTTCTATCGATTCGTTTTTTGTAGCTGGTAATCGCGTCGTAAATAGATTCTGCAATTTCATCTTGACCTTTGTCAGAAGCTAAATATGCCGCCTCTTCAGCATTACTGATGAATCCCGTTTCTATTAAAACAGAGGGCATCGCATTTAGACGTAATACGTGAAGGTTTTTCTGCATCACCCCTCTAGAATATCTTTTATCTTTTTTTACAAAATTTTCTTCTACATAACCGCCGAAAATCAAACTGCTTTCTAGGTATTTACTTTGCTGAATTCTTAATGCAATTAATGATTCTGGAGAAGTTGGATCGTAAGAAGCAAATCTCTCGCGGTCTTTATCATCTAAGAAAATTACGTCATTTTCTCTTTTGGCAACTTCTAAATTGGTTTTATTCTGGTCTGGACCTTGTACATAAGTTTCGGTTCCGTAAGGTGTAGATTTGGTGCTTGCATTGCAATGTACAGAGATAAATAAGTCGGCATGACTTCTATTGGCAAGGTCTGTTCTATCTGCTAGAGAAGGATATTCGTCTATTTTTCTGGTGTAAATAATTTTGTAATCTTTATTTTTTTCGAGCATTCTGCCTAGCTTCAATACGATTCCTAGTGTAACGTCTTTTTCTTGTACTAATCCTATGTTTTCGTATTTTCTAGTTGCTCCCACATCAGAACCGCCGTGACCGGCATCTAATACAATAACAAACTTCTTTTGAGCGCCTAATTGAGCAAATATTAAAAATAATACTGTTAAAATTATATTAAATGCGTGTTTATGCGTATTCATTTTTTAAAAATTATTAATTTTGAAGCCTGAAATTATACACTCCATTGATTAAAAACGGTCTCAAAAATACCTTACAAATTTTAATTATCCTAATTTTTAACAATTTTTTAGCACAAAATAAGCTAGAAAATACGCCTAAAAATAGTGATAAGGCAACTGCTGTTTCCAAAACAGATACCGTAAAAATAGAAAAAGAACAAATAGATGATATTGTACGTTCTAAAGCGGATAATATTAGAAACGAAGTTCCGAAAAAAATGTCTTATCTCAATCAAAATGCAGAAGTTTCATATCAAGATATGAAGATTAATGCAGATTATATCCAAATAGATTGGGACAAAGGACTGATTTTTGCAAGAGGAAAAGTAGATTCTATAGGAAAAATTACAGAACCTGCTGTAGCAACTCAAGGTGGTAAAAAATATGAATATTCCGAATTCAGTTACAATTATAAAACCAAACAAGCCATTGCTTACAATGCTAGAACAGAAGAAAGTGAAGGCGTAATTGTAGCAGAAAAAACCAAAAAAGTAAATGACTCTGTTTTTTATCTTAAAAGAGGAAAATATACTACAGACGAATATTTCCTTAAGAAAAAAGATACCATAGCAGATTATTATTTGCTTGCGCCAGATATTAAATTGGTAAAGGGAAAAGAAAATTCTAAATTAATTACGGGG